>Ga0257121_1000053_pt1 | contig 98438 bp, 89 predicted proteins | sample SI106_100metaG_FD_190180 | JGI IMG/M metagenome (GOLD analysis project Ga0257121, IMG submission 190180) | Marine microbial communities from Saanich Inlet, British Columbia, Canada - SI106_100 | ecosystem: Environmental > Aquatic > Marine > Inlet | place: Canada: British Columbia | collected...
TTAACACCTTGTACGACACCTATTAATACATTAACAAGTAATATTACACTTAGTAGTGCTACACTTGGATGGGATGCTGTTTCTGGTGCTCTGGGTTATCAGGTAAGGTTTAAGGAGGATGGTACTTCCTGGGGGTCTTGGATTTATGATATAGTTTATGTTACTACTTTAAGTAAAACTGGTTTATTATCAAATACGGAATACGAGTGGGAGGTTCGTTCTTTCTGTGATTCTTCTATGATATCGGTTTCTGCTTGGGAAGATGAAGAATTTGAAACTTTAGAACTATGTGGAACTGCTACTAATTTATCTGTTCCTAGTAATCTTATAGGAGTTAGTACGGCACAATTAAAATGGAAACCAGCCATCTCGGATCACTTTACAGTTGCTTTTAAGGATGTATTGTCTGCTACTTGGGATACTTTATTGCTTACGGGTAATACGGTTACTGCTCTTACTACTTTACCTCTAGGAGTAACGGCTACAACAGTTACGCAAGGATCTTATAGAAAGTTAAATTTAATAGGTTTAACATCAGGAACAACTTATGATTGGCAGGTAATGGTTTCATGTAATGCTGGAAATTTGAATAATTCATCTTTTGTGAATGGACTTAACTTTACGACTAATTCAGCACCTTGTACGACACCTATTAATACATTAACAAGTAATATTACACTTAGTAGTGCTACACTTGGATGGAATGCTGTTTCTGGAGCTTTGGGATACATAGTAAGATACAAAGAAGTAAATCAAGCTTGGGGAACATTTACTTATGATACAGTAAATACTAATTCATATTCATCATCAGCTTTATCACCAGGGATTGCTTATCATTGGCAAGTGAATAGCGTATGTGATTCTAATGCTAATAATAATTCTGTGTTTTCAAGCTTTGTTGTTTTTAATACAGTTAATGGATGTGCTAAACCAAATAATATAATTGTTGATTCTATTACAACATCATCATTTGCATTAAGTTGGGATACAGTGTCAAATGCTTTTGATTACAGACTTATTTATTATGTAGTCGGCTCTCCATGGAGTACAAGAATTGACACTATAATAACATCAAATTCACACAATATAACAGGATTAATTTCGAATGAGAATTATCGCTGGAGGATTAGAACAAACTGTAATTCTTCAAGTAGTTATAATTCTGGTTGGACTGCATGGGACACTCTTACAACATTATCATCAATTAGAATTACAGCTGGGGATACTCAATTAGGTAAAAATTTAAATGTTTTCCCTAACCCAACAAGGGGGCTATTTAATATTAGCTTTACTGCTGAAAAAGTAAATAATTTCGAAATTACTATAATTGATGCTTTTGGACAAATTGTTTCAAATGAAAAGAGGCAAGATTTTGTAGGAGAATATACAAAGAAGGTTGACCTGTCAAATTGGCCAAGAGGAATCTATATGGTTCAGATTAAAACTAAAGACTCTTTTGTGAGTAAAAGAATTGTCTTACAGTAAAAGGTTTGCGAGATTAAATAAATCTTCTTATGTTTGTAGCCGAAAATAGGGAAGGAAAGAGGAAGAGGCTGTCAGCCTCTTCTTTTTTTACATAGCATTATGATATCAAAAGAAGAAATAAAAAGAGTAGCTGAACCAAAGATTAAAGAACAAGGTGGTTTCTTTGTGGATGTGAAAGTGAACACTGCCAATGTTATCACTATATTCTTTGATAGAATGGAAGGTGTTCAGGTAGGACATTGTTTGCTAATAAGTAAATACATTGAAGAGCACTTTGATAGAGAGGTGGAAGATTACGAGCTTACTGTTTGTTCTGCAGGCCTAGAAAATCCCTTTATGGTTGACGAGCAATATCAAAAATACATTGGGAAAGAAGTTGGTGTTTTGTTAACTAACGGAAAAAGAAAAACAGGCGTTATTCTTTCTTATGATAAATCACTTCTACTTGAAGTAGTAAAAAAGAAAAAAGGAAGTAGAAAAAATTATATATTAGAAGAAGTAAGTATTCCAAAAAAAGAAATAAAAGAAACTAAACTTAAAATAAATTTTAAATAAACAGAATGCAAGTAGAAAATTTAATTGAATCATTTTCAGAGTTTAAAGAGGTTAAGAATATTAATCGTGAAACTATGATGAATATCTTAGAGGATGTTTTTAAAACGGTATTAACTAAAAAATATGATGAACAAGGAAATTTTGATATCATTATTAATGTTGATAAAGGTGATTTAGAAATATGGAGAAATAGAGAGGTAGTTCAAGATGGAGAAGTAGAAATTCCTATTGCACAAATCTCTTTGTCTGAGGCTTTAAAAATTGAAGATGATTATGAGGTAGGAGAAGAAGTTTCCGAGCAAGTAAGTTTTGAATCAGAATTTGGAAGAAGGCAAGTGCTTTCTATTCGCCAGCATTTAATGGCTCGTATTGCTGACCAGCATAGAGATGAGTTAATGAAACGTTATGAAGAGAGAATTGGTGAGATTATTCATGGTGAAGTTTACCAAATATGGAGAAATGAAATCTTATTACAAGATGATGAAGGAAATGATTTATCTTTACCAAAATTAGAGCAAATTCCTAGGGATTATTTCAAAAAAGGAGAATCGGTAAGAGCAGTGATTAAGGAAGTAAGCCTTAAAAATAATAAAGCAAATATTGTTCTTTCTCGTATTGCTCCAGAGTTTGTTGAGCGTTTATTTGAGCAAGAAGTTCCTGAGGTATTTGATGGCATTATAACTATTAAAAATGTAGTTAGAATTCCTGGTGAAAGAGCTAAAGTAGCTGTAGAATCGTATGATGATAGAATTGATCCTGTAGGCGCATGTGTAGGAATGAAGGGATCAAGAATTCATAGTATTGTTCGTGAGTTGAAGAATGAAAATATTGATGTTGTAAATTATACTGAAAATTCTCAATTGTTAATTACAAGAGCATTGAATCCAGCAAAAGTTACTTCTGTAAAGTTAGATGATGAAAAAATGAGAGCAAGTGTATTTATGGCTGCTGACCAAGTTTCATTAGCAATTGGTAGAGGAGGGCATAATATTAACTTAGCAGGAAAATTGTCAGGCTATGATATTGATGTATATAGAGATGCAGGTAGCTTTGAAGATGATGTTGCTATTGATGAATTTACAGATGAATTAGAAGTATGGGTAATTGATGCTTTAAAAGCGATTGGCTGTGATACAGCTAAAAGTGTACTAGATATTTCAGCAAAAGATTTAGTATTAAGAACAGATTTAGAAATTGAAACTGTAGAAAATATTCTGAGTATCTTAAGCTCAGAGTTTGAAGATTAATAAATAATTAAGACCTAAGTATGTCAGATAAAAAAAGCGTAAGGTTAAATAAGTTAGTTAAGGAATTTAATGTTAGTATTGACAGGATATATTCATTTCTTGAGAGAAAAGGTATTGAGGATTTAAAGCCTAACACAAAAGTATCTCATGATATCTATATGGATTTGTTAGGTGAATTTGATTCTGAGAAGAAAGCAAAATTATCAGCTGAGTTATTATCTAAAGAAAAAGAGTTAGCTAAAGCTGAAGAAATTATTAAACAGCAAGAAGCAGAGGAAAAAGCTCAAAAAGAAACTGAAGAGCAAGTAAAATTGCCTGCTAAAGATAAAATAATCAAGGTAAAAACGATAAAAAAGGAATTGGAAATTTTTGGTAAAGTTGATGTTGAATCAAAGAAAGCTATTAAGGTAAAACCAGAAAAACCTAAAGTTGTTGTAGATACTCCAAAACAAGAAGAACCTAAGAAAGTAGATGGGATTATTAAAGCAACTGCCGATAAACTTAGAGGGGTTAAAGTAACTGGAGAAACAATTGATTTAGCTCAATTTAAAAATTCAGAAAACACTGAGAAAAAGAAAAGAGTAAGAATTGTAAAAGCTAAGGTTGACCCTAAGAAGTTTAAGAAAGCAGTAAAACCTGTTAAAAAAACAGTTGAAATCTCACCAGAAGAGGCTCAAAAAAGAGTAAGAGAAACGTTAGCTAAATTACAAGGAAAAGGAGGTAAAAAATCATCTGTAAAAAATAGAAAAGATAAAAGACAAGCGCATAGAGATGTTGCTGATGTTGAAAGTCAGGCAAAAGCAGCAGGAGATCAAACAATAAAGATTGCAGAGTTTGCTACGGCAAGCGAGTTAGCAGTTTTAATGGATGTTGCTGTTACTGAAATTGTAACGACTTGTATGAGTCTTGGTATGATGGTGAGTATGAACCAAAGGTTAGATGCTGAAACAATTCAAATGTTGGTAGAGGATTTCGGTTTTAAAGTTGAATTTGTAGGAGCTGATGTACAAGAATCTATTGAAGAAATTGTTGATACTGAAAATCAATTAGAAACGCGTGCTCCTATTATTACAATTATGGGACATGTTGATCATGGAAAAACTTCATTGATGGATTATATAAGAGAAACAAATGTAATTGCAGGTGAATCAGGTGGGATTACGCAGCATATTGGGGCGTATGAGGTGACATTAAAAAATGGAAAACAAATTTCATTCTTAGACACACCAGGACATGAGGCGTTTACTGCAATGCGTGCTAGAGGAGCAAAAGTCACTGATATTGTAGTAGTAGTAGTAGCGGCTGATGATAGGGTGATGCCACAGACGAAAGAGGCAATTAGTCATGCTCAAGCGGCTGGGGTCCCTATTATCTTTGCAATTAATAAAATTGACAAACCAACTGCTGATATTGAAAAAATTAAAGGAGAATTAGCAGAAATGAACCTTCTTGTTGAAGATTGGGGGGGGAAATATCAATCGCAAGATATATCAGCTAAGGTGGGAACTGGAGTTCCTGAAATTTTAGATAAAATTATTTTAGAAGCTGAAATGCTTGATCTAAAAGCAAATCCTAATAGAAATGCACAAGGAACAGTTATTGAAGCTTCATTGGATAAAGGGAAAGGTTACCTGTCTACTTTATTGGTACAAAAAGGAACATTAAATGTTGGAGATTATGTTTTAGCAGGCTCTTATTCAGGGAAAGTAAAAGCTTTATTGGACGAAAGAGGTGAGAAAAGAAATAATGCAGGACCTTCAACTCCCGTAGTGTTATTAGGTTTAGATGGCGCGCCAACAGCAGGAGACGAATTCCATGTTATAGAAAATGAGCAAGAAGCGAAAAAAATTGCTTCAAGAAGAGCTCAATTACAAAGAGAACAAAGTATACGAACGCAGAAACATCTAACTCTTGATGAGATTGGAAGAAGAATTGCTTTGGGTGGTTTTCAGGAAATTAATGTGATTATTAAAGGTGATGTTGATGGGTCTATTGAAGCATTGTCTGATACTTTACAACAACTTTCTACTGAGGAGATAAAAGTAAATATTATTCAAAAGGCGGTAGGTCAAATTTCAGAATCGGATGTGATGTTAGCGGCAGCTTCTGATGCAATTATTATTGGTTTCCAAGTTAGACCGTCATTAAATGCGCGTAAATTGGCAGAAGCTGAACAAATTGATATTAGATTATATTCTATAATTTATAAAGCAATTGAAGAATTGAAAATGGCAATGGAGGGTATGCTTAGGCCTGATGTTGAAGAAAAAATTGTTTGTAATATTGAAATTAGAGAAACCTTTAAAATTTCTAAGATTGGAACTATCGCAGGTTGTATGGTGCTAGATGGCTCATTAACAAGACAAACAGGGGTAAGACTTATCCGTGATGGTGTAGTAGTTTATACTGGTAAATTATCATCATTAAAACGTTTCAAGGATGATGTTAATGAAGTGAAAAAAGGATTTGAATGTGGTATGTCAATAGAAAATTTTAATGACCTTAAAGTAGGTGATATTATTGAAGGATATGAAGAGGTAGAAGTAAAAAGAGTATTAAAATAAACTCTTAATTTCTTAACTGAGAAAAATTAATAATCTCAGGAATAGGATAAGCACCAGGAAAGTTTTTACTTATCTGGTTCTTTATTTTTATAGCCTCTAGTTTTGTTCTACAGTTCCCAACTCTCAATTTATAATATGGAGGTTTATGGGTTAAATAAATTGGGATTTCAGGATAATTTTTAATAAAATTATTTTTTTCTTGAATTATTAATTTTCTTTTGGCCATAGAAAATAATTGAACACGCCACCCTACGACTCCATTTTTGGCTTTTAAGATGTTTTCGTATTTATGAACTAAGGCGTCTATCCCTTGTACATTTACACTAGTAATCTCGTTGTTTTCATTGAAAGTAGTGTCAGTTTGAGCAACTAAAATAAAAGGTAAAGCAATAAATATAAAGAGTATTTTTTTCATCCTTCAAAAATATAAAATAAAATGAGTTTGCTTTTCTTATTTTTGCAAAGTGAGATTCTCGTATACATTTAAGGTTGATAGACCAAGTGAATTAATTAAGTTATTGCTTTATAAAAGCCAAATGCTTAATTACATTAGCGTATTGGACTCCAATACTAAAAGCAATCAAACTAGCTTGCCTGTTGATTATATTAATTATGATTTGATTGCAGGCGTAGATGCTCTTGAAGTACTTAATGTTGATAGTGATTCCTTTATTGCTTTGCAAAATTTTTATAACAAACATAACGATTGGTTATTTGGCTACCTTTCTTATGATTTGAAGAATGAAGTAGAGCAGTTAACTTCTAATAATGATGATGGGATAAAAGCAAACAGTTTATCTTTCTTTATCCCTAGATATGTTTTATTATTAAAAGGCAATACATTGGAAATTCAGAGTTATGAAAGTAAGGGAGATTGCCAGCAATTTTTAGCTTATCAGCAATTAAATTGGAATGATGATAGCAATGCGATACAGTTAAAGCAAAGAGATACTAAAGCAAAATATTTAGAAAAAATTGGAGTAATTAAAAAACATATTCAAAGAGGGGATATTTATGAAGTGAATTATTGTCAGGAGTTTTTTTCTGAACAAGTAATTCTTAATCCTCAACAAGTATTTCTGGAATTAAATACAAATGCACAAACTCCCTTCGCTTCGTTTTTAAAACTAAATGATTTGCATATAATGTGTGCTAGCCCTGAAAGATTTATTAGAAAATCAGGAAATAGAATTATCTCACAGCCTATAAAAGGAACAAGAAAAAGAGGAAGGAATTTAGCTGAAGATAAGATTTTAATAAAAGAATTTATTGAAAGTGAAAAAGAAATTTCAGAAAACGTAATGATTGTTGACTTAGTACGTAATGATTTATCAATTACAGCTAGTAAAGCCAGTGTAAATGTGAAGGAATTATGTGGAATTTATACTTTTAAGAAAGTACATCAGATGATTAGTACTATATCATCAAAGGTGGATGATAAAATCAATGTTATTCAGATATTAAAATCAATTTTCCCCATGGGTTCTATGACAGGCGTTCCTAAACTTAGAGCAATGGAACTCATTGAGCAACTAGAGGAATTTAAAAGAGGAATTTTTTCTGGAGCGATAGGTTATATTACTCCAAAAGGAGATTTTGATTTTAATGTTGTTATCAGAACAATTTTGTATAATGCGAGTACAAAATACTTGTCAGTGGCTGTTGGAGGTGCCATTACGATTAAATCGAATGCAAATGAGGAATATGAAGAGTGTTTGATAAAGGTAAGACCCATTTTTGAGGTATTAAATTTTCAATGTGATGAAAAATAAAGTGCAAAATTATATTACTGAAAAATCTCTTTTCAAAAGAGAAGATAAGCTTATTTTAGGCATAAGTGGGGGTGCTGATAGCGTTTGTTTAATGCATATTCTTCTGTCATTAGGATATTCATTTGAATTAGCACATTGTAACTTCAATTTGAGAGGAGAAGAATCGAATGCTGATGAATATTTTGTTAAAGAATTAGCAAAAAAATACCAATTAAAAATTTATGTAAAACATTTTGATACTTTGGTTTATGCTACTAAAAATAAGATTTCTCCACAAATGGCGGCTCGTGATTTAAGATATGCTTGGTTTGAAAAATTGTTGATTAAGTCAAGCGCTAAATACTTAGCTATTGCTCATCATGCTAATGATGATGTAGAAACCTTTTTTATTAATCTAGTAAGAGGGTCAGGGTTAAAAGGTTTTTTGGGGATTAAAGAAAAAAATAATACGATTGTTAGACCTTTGCTTTCAGTTTCACGATTAGAAATTGAGCAATATCTAAAAGAAAGTGGTTTAGTTTTTAGAGAGGATAGTAGTAATGCTTCTGTGAAATATTTGCGCAATAAAATAAGGCATGAGTTAATGCCTTTGTTGGCTGAGATGAATCCAAGTATTCAGCAAACTGTAAAGGGTGAGATGAAAATTTTGGAAGGTGTTGCTCAGATTTATGCTGCCAAAGTTGAAAAAGTAAGAAAGGATTTAATACAAGAAAAAAATGGAATTGTGAAGTTTAAAATTTCAGCTTTATTAGCGATAAATCCTTTCTATAACTATTTGTATGAATTCTTATCTCCTTATGGTTTTTATACTGTGGAGGCAATTTCAAAAGCATTGCAGGGGCAAAGTGGTAAACAGTTTTTTTCTGCAACTCATCAATTAGTCGTGGACAGAGAAAACATTTTTATCTCTCTTTTAAATAAAGATAATGAGGTATTTGAAATTACTGAAAAAACTATAGGTTTAGTCCATCCGCTAGAAATAAAATTTAAAATTACAGATGATAAAACTATTATTTATGATAATAATATCGCCCAATTGGATTTTGAAAAATTAAAATTTCCTTTAACTTTACAAAAATGGAAACAAGGGGATAAATTCATGCCATTAGGAATGAAAAAATTTAAGAAATTAAGTGATTTTTTCATTGACAATAAATTTTCAATAATAGATAAACAAGAACAATGGCTGTTATGTTCTGATCTTGATATTGTTTGGTTGGTGGGCTGCAGAATTGATGAAAGGTACAAGCTAGAAACCAATACAAAAAAAGTGTACATTGCACAACTTTAAATTTATAGAGGAATGTCAGAGTTTGATTTTATAGAAAAACAATATTTGGGACTTAATAAAATGTCGCTTAGTAGAAGAATATCATTGGCAATTTTTTGTTTAGTTGCTTATTATTGGAGAGAAAATCATGATAAAGCAGGAGAGTTGTACTTCTTTATTGGGATTGGGATTATGGTAATTTCAATATTACTTTTTTTTATTTTACATTTTAAAACTCAAGTAATAAATGGCAGCATTATTTTGGACGGGCTTTGGACATCTCGAAAAGTTAAGATAAACACAGTTAGTATTGTATCTGCTAAAAAAGTAAAATATAGCAAATATTTTTTGAATCGTTCCGTTTATAATTTGCATTTAAAAGGAACAATTCGTTTTTATACAAGAGGAGTTGATGCTGTTGAATTGATTGATAAAGATGGATTAGTCTATCTTATTGGGAGTCAAAAAGCAGAAGAGTTAGCAAGAGTAATAAATAACAAGTTAAAGAAATAATGAAAAGATTATTAATCGTATTATTTACATCGATGAGTGTATTCGTTTCTGCACAAATCTTTAATCCAGTTGAGTGGGAATTTTCACAAAAGCAGCTTACTGATACTGAAATTGAATTACAATTTAAAGCCACTATTGATGATGGTTGGTATTTATATTCTCAGCATATTGGGGATGATGGTCCTGTTCCAACTGAGTTTACTTTTATTACTGAAGGAGGCTATGAGTTAATTGATGCTATTACTGAAGGAGAACCGATTGAAGAGTTTGATCCTAACTTTGATATGATTTTAAAGTACTTTAGGCATGAAGCAATTTTTACACAAAAGATAAAAGTTACTGCAGCTGAAGATTCTAAATTAGCGGGAGATGTTTATTTTATGGTTTGTGATGAGGCGCAATGTTTGCCTCCTGAGGTTGCAGAATTTTATTTTGAAATAAAAGGAGTTGATGGTGGTTTGGTTGTTGATGAGGCTAAAAATACTCCTGATAAAAAAGAAGGAAAAGGAATGTGGAGATTATTTTTTATTGCTTTTATAAGTGGTTTTGCAGCACTTTTAACGCCTTGCGTTTTCCCTATGATTCCAATGACGGTTTCATTCTTCACTAAGCAAAGTAAAACAAAAGCAAAAGGGATAGCAAATGCTATTATTTACGGACTTTCTATCATTGTTATTTATGTAGCTTTAGGAGTTGGAGTGTCTTCCGTTTTTGGTGCTGATGCATTGAATAATATGGCAACCAATGTTTATTTTAACATTGGATTTTTTATGCTGCTGATCATATTTGGAGCTTCATTTTTGGGTGCTTTTGAAATTCAGCTACCAGCTTCTTGGACAAATAAATCAGTAGAAGCAGAAGGAAAAGGTGGCTTGATAGGTATTTTCTTTATGGCATTTACTTTAGCTTTAGTTTCGTTTTCATGTACAGGGCCAATTGTAGGAACACTATTAGTTGAAGCTGCTACAGGAGGATATATGGGGCCAATAATTGGTATGCTAGGTTTTTCATTAGCTATAGCATTACCATTTGCATTATTTGCAGCTTTCCCAGGATGGTTAAATTCTTTGCCACAATCAGGTGGATGGTTAAATTCGGTAAAAGTAACCTTAGGATTTATAGAGATTGCTTTAGCTTTTAAATTCTTATCTAATGCTGATTTAGTAATGCAAACGCATTGGTTAGAGCGTGAACTATTTATTGCAGTTTGGATTATGATTTTCGGATTACTTACAATGTATTTACTTGGATTCTTAAAATTTGCACATGATTCTGACCTAAAACATATCTCAGTTGGTAGATTAACAGTAGCAATATTTACAGGAACATTAACACTTTATATGATTCCAGGTTTGTGGGGAGCACCTTTAAAAATTATTAATGCATTTCCGCCTCCAATGCAATATAGCGAATCGCCATTTGGAGTAGGAAATTATCAAGGAGGTGGGTTTGTTTCAAATGTTCATGAGGAAGATGGGCAGCATTTAGGTCCGCAAGGGATTATGGTTTTCCATGATTATGATGAAGGGATGGTTCATGCTAAAAAAGTTGGAAAAGCTGTAGTAGTTGATTTTACAGGTTGGGCTTGTGTAAATTGCCGTAAGATGGAAGAACAGGTTTGGTCGGATGCTAATGTAAAGAGCATGCTTTCAAATGATGTTGTGCTTATTTCACTTCATGTTGATGAAAGAGAAGAACTCCCTGAAAGTGATAAATACGAAACTACTTTAGCAGGAAAAAATAAAAAAGTAAAAACTACTGGTGATAAATGGATGGTGTTGCAAGCCAATACTTATAATACAAACTCTCAACCTTATTATGTATTCTTAAATAATGATGAAGAACAAATGGTTGAAGCTGCTAATTACCAAGATTACGGTACAGTTGAACTATTTTCTGATTGGCTCAACAGAGGGCTTAAAGAATACAATAAATAGAATATTAAAAGAAGCAAGAACAATTGCTGATTTAGAAACTGCTGAAAACATCAGTACAGAGCATATTGCTGAAGCTATACAATATCGCTCATTAGATAGAGAGGGTTAGGTAGGATAAAAATACTTATATTCGCATTATTAAAATCAAAAATTATTATGGCAAAAAAGAAAATTATAACTAAAGAGTCAGAACAATTTTTAGAAAAATATTTAAATAATCCATCTCCTACAGGCTTTGAAAGTGGTGGTCAGAAAATGTGGGTGGATTATATTTCACCATATATTGATGAGCATTTTGTAGATACTTATGGCACTGTAGTTGGGGTAATAAATCCTGAAGCAAAATATAAAGTTGTAATTGAGGCACATGCTGATGAAATCTCATGGTTTGTGCATTACATTACTAAAGATGGATATATTTATTTGAGAAGAAATGGTGGTTCGGATCATCAAATAGCTCCTTCAAAAAGAGTAAATATTCATACCAAAAAAGGTATGGTTAAAGCTGTATTTGGTTGGCCTGCAATCCATACAAGAACTGCAGGAACTGAAAAATCTCCAAAGTTAGATAACATCTTTCTAGATTGTGGTTGTGCATCAAAAGAAGAAGTAGAGGCATTAGGAATCCATGTAGGTTGTGTGGTTACTTATGAGGATGAATTCATGATTTTGAACGATAAATATTATGTTGGTAGGGCTTTAGATAATAGAATTGGAGGATTTATGATTGCTGAGGTTGCTCGTTTGCTTCATGAGAATAAAGTAAAATTACCTTTCGGATTATACATTACTAACTCTGTACAAGAGGAAGTAGGCTTGAGAGGAGCGCAAATGATTGTTGATACGATAAGACCTGATGTTGCTATTGTAACGGATGTGTGTCATGACACAGGAACACCAATGATTGATAAAATCAAACAAGGAGATACAAAATGTGGCGCTGGTCCGGTATTGACTTACGGTCCTGCAGTCCAAAATAATTTATTAGAGTTAATTATTACTACTGCTGAAAAAAATAAAATTCCTTTCCAAAGAATGGCTGCTTCTCGTGCTACAGGTACGGATACGGATGCTTTTGCCTATTCAACGGGTGGAGTTGCTTCTTCTTTGATATCGCTTGCGCTAAGGTATATGCATACCACTGTTGAAACTGTACATAAAAATGATGTTGAGGGTGTAATACGATTGATTTATGAATCGCTACAAAAGATTAAAAATAATCACGATTTCAGATATTTGAAATAAAAATTGGGAAAATAGTTTTTTTATTTTTTTGATAATTTCTTCTATATTTAACCTTTAATTTAAAATCTATAAAACGGTTGCTAAGCTTTCTGAAAATAATACTAGCACTATATTTATGCCCTACTCTCCTGATAATGTTGGCGACTTACAAATGCAAATTCAAAGTAGTTTGTTGGCGGTAGATGCAATCAAAAAGAAGAAATAAAAAGACTTATTTAAACTTCTGTATGTCTGAAACAATTTTGGGTATGATCGTTTACCATGCCCATAGCTTGCATGTGGGCGTAAACAATAGTTGAACCCACAAATTTAAATCCTCTACTTTTTAGATCTTTAGAAATTTTATCAGATAAAGGAGTGTTGGCTGGTATTTCACGCATACTCGTAAAGTTATTCCGCACGGGGTTTCCATCTATAAATCCCCAAAGGTACTTACTAAAAGTACCAAACTCTTTTTGCACTTCCATAAAAGCAATTGCGTTTGTTGTGGCCGCTTGTATCTTTAAAGTATTTCTTATAATTCCAGTATCTAGTTTTAATTCTGCTCTTTTTTCATCCGAGTAATTAGCAATTTTTTGATAATTAAAATTATCAAAAGCCACTCGAAAATTCTCTCTTCTTCTGAGTATAGTAATCCAACTCAATCCTGCTTGGAAGGTTTCTAAAAGTAGAAACTCAAATATTTTGGCATCCTCATAAACGGGTACGCCCCATTCTTTGTCATGATATTCAATGTAGAGCGCATCGTTTTTTGGCCAATTGCATCTTATTTTATTAGTTGTGCCCATTTTCTTTTAATCGATATCTTAGGTTATTTCTAATGTTTATCCAATATAAATTATAATCTGCTATATGGTAGTTTTGCATTTTGTAAAAACGAGCAAAGGGAATTTTTATTGGTTTAATCCAAGCCACTCCTTTATCCGTATAGGTTTCTATTGAATTTGGATAATGTATTTGATGGTTCTGAAAAAGAATGCCTAGGTGCTCTTCTTTTTTGGAAAGTAAATTATCAGTTTGCCAACTTATAGGATTTACGCATGAAATACTATCTGATAATGCCCAATCTCTTGGAGGGGAATACCCTTCTGCTAAAGTTCGCCAGGAAAGAAAGCAATCTAATTGATTAGGAGAGCTACAATGGGGTAAATCTTTGTGGAACTGTTTGATGGGCATTCCAGGAAGATAACTAATAAGTAGTTGGTTTTTCATACTGGCATTTTCAAGAATTATTTCTTTTAATAATCTTTCTGTATGATTGGTTCCTTGACTATGTCCTGCAATTATAAATTTATTACCCTTATTGAAATTGTCCCAATAATAAAGAAATGCATTTTTCACATCAGAATAGGCAACCTCAAAGGCTTGTAATCCATTTTCTAAATCGTAATAAGATTGAATATGCATCTGTCTATAATGTGGTCCGTAAATATTTGCAATTCCTAAGAAAACACTTGCTTGATTTTTAATAGCCGCATCTCCAATTTCCTTATTTAGTTTTTTATCGTTTATATCTGCATTCCATTTATTACCTTTAAAATAAAGAGTAGGATGCACAAAAAACACATCTATTACTGGCTTAGAATCGTATGTAGAATCTATATAATTTTTTGGAAGACTTGCGTAATGATTTTCTTTTTTAGGATGCTCTACCCAATATTTTAGATCAGAATAATTTGGTGTATCTCCTGATAAATTTATATCAAAATTATGCTCTGGAGTATCCTTCTTTTCAGGCATAAGTTTGTAAGTTTTACAAGCAGTCACATTTATTAGTAAGAAGATAAAAAGCAGATTTCTAATTAAGCATCTCATTTTCTTGCTTTTTATTTGCCATGACATTTCTTGAATTTTTTACCACTTCCACATGGGCAGGGAGCATTACGCTCTACTTTTCCTTCAACTCTTATCGGTTGTGTTTTTGGCTTTGATTTTCCTGCTTTCTTAGGTGTGTTTCCTGAATTTTCCGGTCGGCTTGTTTGATGATTTTCAGCTCTGTGCTTATCCTCTTGCACTGCTGATTGTGTGGGTAAACCAGCCTTAATTAAGAAAGAAACAATATCTTTATTTACTTTGTTAATTAATGCTTTAAACAAATTGAAAGATTCAAATTTGTAAATTAAAAGTGGATCTTTCTGCTCATAACTTGCAGTTTGTACCGCTTGTTTCAAATCATCCATTTCGCGTAAATGCTCTTTCCAAATATCGTCAATAATTGCAAGAGTTACACTTTTTTCAATAGCTTCTGCAATGTTTTCCCCTTCCGAATCGTGTGTTTCTTTCAGGTTAGTTACTACTTGTAAAGTCTTTAATCCATCAGTAAACGGAATAACAATATTTTCATAGGTTGCTGATTGATTCTCGAAAACATCTTTAATAACCGGGTAGGACTGGCTTGCTATAGCTGATGATTTTGCTTGGTAACTTTTATAGCAGTTTTCATATACCTTCTCTGTTAAAACTTCTATTGAGTTATCCTTAAACTCTTCTTCGCTTACTGGAGATTCTGTAGCTAACAAACGAATCAATTCAAGTTTAAAATTCGCATATTCTTTATTTTCTTGTAATTCCTCCACTATGTTTTCGCAAGTGTCATATATCATATTTGCAACATCTAATGACAAACGATCACCATGTAAAGCATGTTTTCTCTTTTTGTAAATCACCTCCCTTTGTTGATTCATTACATCATCATATTCTAACAATCTTTTTCTAACTCCAAAATTGTTTTCTTCTACTTTCTTTTGGGCACGCTCTATGGACTTACTTACCATAGAATGTTGAATAACCTCCCCTTCTTCAAGTCCCATTCTGTCCATTAGTTTGGCAATTCTTTCCGAACCAAACAATCGCATTAATTTATCTTCAAGTGAAACATAAAATTGAGATGAACCAGGATCACCTTGCCTTCCTGCACGTCCTCTTAACTGCCTGTCTACCCTTCTTGAATCATGCCTTTCAGTTCCAATTATGGCTAATCCTCCAGCTGTTTTTACTTCTGCTGAAAGCTTAATATCTGTCCCTCTACCCGCCATATTAGTTGCAATCGTTACTCCTCTAGCTATACCTGCTTCCGCAACAATATCCGCTTCTCTTTGGTGCATCTTTGCATTTAGGACATTATGCTTTATACCTCTTTTCCTAAGGATAGTACTCAGTAATTCTGAAATCTCAACTGATGTTGTCCCAACTAATATAGGCCTTCCTAGCTCAGTAAGTTTAACAATATCTTCAATTACAGCATTGTATTTCTCTCGGTTTGTTTTAAATACTAAATCATCTTTATCATCCCTTAGTAAAGGACGATTTGTTGGAATTGCAACTACATCTAGTTTATATATCTCCCAGAACTCTCCTGCTTCAGTTTCTGCTGTACCTGTCATTCCAGAAATCTTGTCGTACATCCTGAAATAATTCTGTAATGTGACAGTAGCATAAGTTTGAGTAGCTGCTTCAATCTTGACATTTTCTTTTGCCTCAATAGCTTGGTGTAATCCATCAGAATATCTTCTTCCATCCATGATACGACCCGTCTGTTCATCAACAATTTTCACCTTGTTATCCATGACTACATATTCAATATTTTTTTCAAAAAGAGTGTAGGCTTTTAGAAGTTGGTTAATGGTATGTATGCGTTCGCTTTTTATCCCAAAGTCGCGTAATAGAATATCTTTTTCTCTTGCTTTATCGGTATCTTTTTTTTCTGATTCTTCAATAACAGCAATTTCAGCACCAACATCAGGCAGTATAAAAAAGGCCTTGTCTTCAGAGGAACTTGTCATCAATTCCAATCCTTTTTCAGTCAATTCTATGGAATTTGATTTCTCATCTATAACAAAATAAAGTTCTTCATCTACTAGGTGCATTTCCTTGTTTTGGTCTTGCATATAGTAGTTTTCCGTCTTCTGTAATTGGATTTTCACTCCATCCTCACTTAAATATTTAATTAGTGCTTTGTTTCTAGGTAATCCTCTAAAAACTCTCAATAAATTAAATCCTCCATCTTTGTTATTTCCCTCAGTTATTAATTTTTTAGCATCAGCTAATATGGTGGTTACATATTTTCTTTGTGCAGCTACTAATTGGTCAACTTTATGTTTAAACTCATTGTATTCGTGTTTATCTCCTTGTGGTGTTGGTCCTGAAATAATTAATGGTGTACGAGCATCATCAATTAATACCGAATCCACCTCATCAACAATAGAATAATGGAGTTTTCTTTGTACTAAATCTCCTGGCCTTTTTGCCATATTATCCCTTAGGTAATCAAATCCAAACTCATTATTAGTTCCATAAGTAATGTCGGCTAAATATGCTTTTCTTCTTTCATCCGAATTTGGTTGATGATTATCAATACAATCAATACTTAATCCATGAAATTGGAATAAAGGCCCCATCCACTGAGCATCCCTCTTAGCTAAGTAATTATTCACAGTAACTAAGTGAACCCCTAATCCTGTTAAGGCATTGAGGTAAATAGGTAGAGTTGCGGATAGCGTTTTTCCCTCTCCAGTTTGCATCTCAGCAATTTTCCCTTCGTGTAATACTACACCACCAATCAACTGAACATCATAATGAATCATATCCCAAACAATTTGTGTTCCAGCAGCATCCCATGACGTTTTATAGGATGCATTTTCAGCTGTTATGCTGACAAAATCTTTTGAGGCAGCTAGTTCTTTATCGTTTTGAGTTGCGGTAACGATTACTTCATCATTTTCAGCAAATCGTTTTGCAGTTTCTTTCACTACAGCAAAGGCTTGTGGTAAAATAAGATTTAATACTTCTTCTGTTTTTGTGATGATTAATTCCTCAAGAGAGTCAATCTTTTTGTACAAACCTTCTTTTTCATCAGTTGGTGTTGTCGACAGATCTGCTTCTTTTTTTAATTCTTCTATTTCTTGTTTTTCACTACTAGTAAAGTCAGTAATTTGGTTTTTAAAATCGCTAGTTTTTTCTCTTAAATCATCATTTGTTAAAGCGCTTAGTTTACTAAACTCGATATTAATTTTTTCGATAATAGGAGTAATTTCTTTTATATCCTTATCGTATTTGTTGCCAAATAATTTGCTAATAATATTTAATAATCCTGCCATCTATTCTAATCGTATAAGGGAAACAAATGTACTTTTATTGCAAGAGTATACAAAATAAAAAAAAGCTGAAATTCAACCTTTTTATTTAATACTCATCTTCATTGAAAAAGAAGTCGTCCTTTGTAGGGTAATCAGGCCAAATATCTTCAATAGTATCCCATTGCATTCCTGGTTCTTCCTCAACTAATTCTTGCAGATTTTCAACTACCTCCATTGGTGCTCCTGAACGGATTGCAAAATCAACTAACTCATCTTTAGTTGCTGGCCAAGGAGCATCTTCTAATTTTGATGCTAATTCTAAAGTCCAATACATTTTTAATTTCTTTAATGTTTTGCAAAAATATATTTTTTATTGAATTGAAGGTGAATTTATTAATCTTTTTGCCACTCAATTTCTGTGGCGTTATTTTCTTTCAGAATAGCTCGTGCTAATACAAATAAATAATCCGATAACCTGTTGAGGTATTGTATGTGTAAAGGATCTATTTCTTGCTGCTGCCCAAGAGCAACTAAATTCCGTTCAGCACGCCTACATACCGTGCGAGCAATATGACATATTGAAGCAAAAGGATGCCCTGAAGGTAGAATAAAATTCTTTAACATAGGCAATGCCTCTTCCATTATATCTATTGCTTTTTCCATCATTTCAATATTTTCAGACTTCACATTAGGCAATTTTATGCTATCTTTTTTCCCGTCAAAGGAAATAATAGAGCCTAAATTAAAAAGCTGATTTTGAATATTAAATAATATATTCTTATGAAAAGTTCTGATTTCTTGATCATAAATATTCCCAATAAATGCATTTAATTCGTCAATAGTTCCATAACATTCTAGCTTAATATGGTTTTTATCAACCATACTACCTCCCAATAATTGAGTTTTTCCTCTATCTCCTTTTTTAGTATAAATTTTCATAATATTTTAAAAACGAATCGTAAAATCTTCTTTACTTAATTCTGATTTAATAAACACAATTCCCACAAAAAACAAATCAATTGCTAATGTAGTGCTTGGGTGTGTTTTAATATAGTTCCAAGCGCTTTCCATGCCATCAGACCAATGGATGTCATCAAAAACAAAAATAGTATTGTTATTGGCATATTCCAAGCACTTTTTAAAATAAGCTATAGTTGGTTTTTCTTGATGATTTCCATCAATAAAAGCTAAATCAATAGTTTTGATTTCTTTTAACTTTTCAGTAAGTGTTAAATTGAAATCGCCTAAAGTAATTGAGATGTTTTTTATGTTTTGATTGTCAAAATTTTCTTGTGCTATTTTTGCTGTTTCAGGGCAGCCTTCAAATGTAAATACTTGTGAATTAGCATCTGCTTTTGCTAAGTAAGATGTGCTTATTCCTAATGAAGTACCTAGCTCAAGGATATTTTTGGGTTTGTAAAATTGAATAATTCGGTAGAGTAATTTTCCAAATTTTGCATTTTTGGCTGAATTCTTAGCAACATCTTTTACTTTTCTTGTTTTAGAATTATTAATGGTGCTTCCCGCTCCAAAATCAGTAATCTTAATTATTCTTTCTTGCTTACATAACTCTTTTCTTAGCGCTTCAATGTTTTTGCAAGAGTTGTCATTCGTTCTTTTGTCAATTACTTGTGTAATTAACTTGTAAAGAAAGGGTGCTTGTGCGGCATGTTTACTTTTAGCTCTAAAAAGATACTTTATGTATCTGAAAATTAATTGCAATGCTTTCATGGGTTCAAAAGTACATTTTATTGCGCACAATTCACACAAAATTTACTGTGCGGACGAATCATTAATCTTCCCAAAGGAATGTCTCTTTTGCATTTGATACAAGAGCCAAAATCAGCATCGGTAATTTTGGTTTGCATGATTTTTAGTTGCTGCATTTTATTTTTTGCTTCCCTGAGAGCTGCTTCAACAACACTTTTGTTATTTATTGCATCCATTCGTGAAATCCTGCCAATTGCGTTTTCAGGAGCAATGGGTTTGCTAAGTTCAGTATACTCAGTTATCTTGTACTGAGTAATTTCTATTTCATTCAGTAGCTTTTGCTGTACTGCTTTTAGTTGGCCTTTGTCCATTAGTACAAAAGTATGGTTTTTTATGTATTTTTGTCATATGATAATTGTTACAGGTGCAGCAGGATTTATTGGTTCATGTTTGGTAAGTAAACTAAATGATTTAGGACATACTAATTTGGTGTTGGTAGATGACTTTTCAAATGCAGAAAAAAATAAAAATTTAGCGAGAAAACAATTTTCAGTGCAAATTGAAAGAAATGTTTTTGTTTATTGGTTAAAAGAAAATGCTAGTTCTGTTTCAGCAGTTTATCATATTGGTGCACGTACAGATACTACAGAATTTGATGTTGCCATATTTGATGAGTTGAATCTTAATTATTCGAAAGACTTATGGAAAATTTGTGCGGAATATAAAATATCTTTTGTTTATGCTTCATCAGCAGCTACTTACGGTATGGGAGAGTTTGGTTTTATTGATAGTCATGAAGTAGTTGAAAAACTAGTTCCTTTAAATCCTTATGGTGATTCAAAAAATGATTTTGACAAATGGGCTTTGAAACAAGAAACACAACCCTCATTTTGGGCAGGACTTAAATTCTTTAATGTTTATGGCCCTAATGAGTTTCATAAAAACAGAATGGCCTCTGTTATTTTTAATGCAGTAAAACAAATTAATGAGACTGGCAGTATGAGATTATTCCGTTCACATAATACTGAATATAAAGATGGAGAGCAGTTGCGTGACTTTGTATACGTGAAAGATGTAGTAGAAGTACTTACCTTTATGATGCGAGAAAAAAATGAAAATGGCCTTTATAATTTAGGAAGCGGTAAAGCAAGATCGTTTAAGGCTTTAGTAAATGCTACTTTTAAGGCTTTAGGTAAAGAGAGTGCAATTTCATATATTGATACTCCTGAGGATATTCGGGATAAGTACCAATATTTTACTGAGGCAAACATGAAAAAATTAATACTGACTGGCTATAGCAAATCGTTTACTGATTTGGAATCAGGGGTAAAAGATTATGTTCAGAATTATTTGATAGATAAAAGCTATTACTAAAGCGCCCCCTTTAGTCGCACTAAAAAACCTCTAATATCTTTTAGGTTATTAACAATTTTAATATTATCAATCGTATCTCCTTTATTTTCTTTTAATTTTTGTTTAGCTCCTTCCAAAGTAAATCCTCTTTCTTTTACTAAGTGGTAGATAATGGTAAGGTTGTCCACATCTTTTTTCGTAAACATTCGGTTGCCTTTGTTGTTCTTTTTTGGTTTTAGAATATCGAATTCTTTTTCCCAGAAACGAATTAAAGAAACATTTACAGCAAACATATCGGCTACTTCACCAATTTTATAGAATAACTTTTCTGTAAGTTTTTCTTTGTAGGGCATTAATCGAATGATTGATTATTCTGAGATGAAATTTCTAACATCTTTTCGTATTCCTTTGGGTTAAGATCATTAAAGTAAAAATTAACAGGATTTATTTTTATTCCATCTTTATGTACTTCATAGTGTAGGTGTGGCGCCACTGATGTCCCTGTGCTTCCAACATATCCTATTACTTCTCCTCTTTTTACTTTTTGTCCTTTTTTTACTGAATATTTGCTCATGTGCGCATACAAAGTTTTGTATCCATAGCCATGATCAATTATTACATGATTTCCATAACCTCTTCTGCTTCTTCTTACTTTTGAAATCTTTCCATCACCGGTAGCATAAATTGGTGTGCCTGTTTTTGCTGAGAAATCCATACCAGTATGCAGTTTTCTGGTTTTATAAATAGGATGAATACGATATCCATATCCACTAGCCATACGGCTTAGGTTTTTGTTGGATACAGGTTGGATTGCTGGCAATGCGGCGAGCATATCTGCTTTATTTTTTGCTAATTCAATAATATCATCAAAGGATTTTGATTGAATGTATAGTTGTTTTGAAATCTGATCTACTTTTTCGCTTGTATTAATGATAAGATCAGAATTGTTAAATCCTTTTAGGTTTTCATATCGATTTACTCCACCATAGCCCGCCTTTCTGATTGATTTTGGGATTGGATCAGCTTCAAATATTACTCTATAAATATTATCATCACGATTTTGCACATTATCTAGTACTAATTCTACTTGCCTTAATTTATCATCAACTATTTCGTACTGAGATCTGAGTATATCAATCTCTCTGTTGAGTCTTTTTTCTTTTGGACTATCAAAAAAATGAAAGAAGATAATAACCATTATTAATCCAGTAAAAGCGCTACCAATAAGAAAATAAAATAAACGTTTTAATTTATTTAATCCACTAAGTTGAATTCGTTTGTAACTTAGTGTTTTAGTATCGTAATAATATTTTACTTTAGCCATGTTAAAATAATTACGGCAAATTTACTGATTTAAGATTAGATAATATGTGAAATGCTGCTGATTTCTAACAACTTATTGTGAATTGTAAGAAGAAAGATTAAAAATGAAAGCCAACACACTCAGAAAGTTATACTTAGATTTTTTCCAATCGAAAGAACATAGAATTGTCTTATCAGCGCCAATGGTAGTGAAAAATGATCCTACTTTGATGTTTACTAATGCAGGAATGAATCAGTTTAAAGATATTTTTTTAGGAGACTCTGTATCTAAAAGTTTGCGAATTGCAAATTCTCAAAGATGCTTGCGTGTTTCGGGTAAACATAATGATTTAGAAGAAGTAGGGCATGATACTTATCACCATACTATGTTCGAAATGTTGGGTTCATGGAGTTTTGGAGATTATTTTAAAGAAGATGCAATCAACTGGGCTTGGGAATTTTTGACTCAGGTGTGTAAGTTGGATAAGGACAGGTTATATGTTTCTATTTTTGAAGGAGCAGAAGAGGATAAACTTGAAAAAGATAGTGAGGCTTTTAATATCTGGGCTAAGTATTTGCCAGAGGATAAAATTCTTAACGGAAATAAAGAAGATAATTTTTGGGAAATGGGAGAGACGGGTCCTTGTGGTCCTTGTTCTGAGATTCATTTTGACAATAGAACTGATGCTGAAAGAGCAAAAGTGAATGGTTCAGATTTAATAAATGAAGATCATCCGCAAGTAATTGAGATTTGGAATCTAGTATTCATGCAATACAATCGTTTTGCGGATGGGAGTTTAAAAATCTTACCTAATTTTCATGTAGATACAGGAATGGGCTTTGAACGGTTGGCTATGATAATGCAAGGAGTGAAATCAAATTATGATACTGATATTTTTCAGCCTATTATTCAAGTTATTGCTAAAAATGCTAAGTTAAAGTATGGTGAAAATGAAAAACAAGATATTGCAATGCGTGTTATTGCTGACCATATTCGTGCTATTTCTTTTTCTATTGCTGACGGGCAGTTGCCTTCCAATGTAAAGGCTGGCTATGTTATTCGCAGGATTTTAAGAAGAGCAGTTAGGTATGGGTATACTTTTCTTAACCTGAAAAATGCTTTTATGCATGGACTTGTTGAGGTATTAGTTAATCAAATGGGTTCACAATTTAACGAGCTTAAGGTACAAAAAGACTTGATTCAGAAAGTAGTAAAAGAGGAGGAGGAATCCTTTTTAAGAACTTTAGAGGATGGTTTAAAAAGAATTGAGCAAATCACTAAAAATGCTAAGAGTGAAATTGCAGGAAAACAAATTTTTGAGTTGTATGACACTTATGGTTTTCCAGCTGATTTAACCTCACTCATACTTAGTGAACAAAATTTAAGTTTTAATCAAACTGATTTTGATCTAGCAATGCAAGAGCAAAAAGATAGATCCAAAAAGTCAGGAAAGATTGAAAAAGGAGATTGGGAAGTTTTATTAGAGGATGATAAGGAGGAGTTCGTAGGATATACTTATTTGGAAACTGAAGTTAAAATTACCCGTTACCGAAAAGTAAAAACAAAGGATGGAGAACAATATCAACTAGTGTTTAACTTAACACCATTTTATCCTGAAGGAGGAGGGCAAGTAGGCGATACAGGTGTAATTGAATCCCAAGCAGAAACTATTGCTATAGTTGACACTAAAAAAGAAAATAAATTAATTGTACATTTTATTGATGAATTACCAAAAAATGTAAATGCTACTTTTGTGGCCAAAGTAAATGCTGCCGATAGAAAAGCTAGTGAGAGAAATCATACTGCAACCCACTTGTTGCAGGAAAGTTTAAGGACTGTTTTAGGAGAGCATGTAGTTCAAAAGGGTTCATTAGTTAATCCTAATTATTTGCGTTTTGATTTCACCCACTTTTCTAGAACTGAAAAAGCGGATTTACAAAAAATTGAAACAGATGTAAATACTAAGATATTAGCAAATATCAATTTGAATGAACATATTGATTTGCCTTTAGCTAAGGCTGAAGGTATAGGAGCTATTATGTTATTTGGAGAAAAATATGATGATGTTGTGCGTATGATTCAGTTTGATTCTTCTAAGGAATTATGTGGAGGAACTCATGTAAATTCAACTGGAGAAATAGGTTTGTTTAAAATTTTATCTGAAGGCTCTACTTCATCAGGGATTAGAAGAATAGAAGCTATAACAGGAATTTGTGCCTTAGCTCATCTGAATAAAAAGGAAGAATTGCTAAATGAAATTGCTGGTCTTGTAAAAAATAAGGATTTAAAAAAGGGGGTAGAGCAGTTAATCACAACTAACAAAATTTTAGAAAAACAAATTTCAACTTTTAAAAAATCAAATGCAGGGAATGTAGAGGAGGATTTATTACAAGATGCAATTGAGGTAAATGGCGTTCGTTTTATTGCTAAGCAGGTGCTTATGGAAGCGAAGGATATGAAAAATATCTCTTTTGCTTTAAGGAAAGAAAGAAACTTGGTAATGGTACTAGCTTCTAAGGTGGGGAAAAAAGCTTTGCTTACTGTTATGCTCACAGATGATGTAGTAGCTAAAGGTTATAATGCAGGAGCTATTATAAGAGATATTGCTAAAGAGATAGAAGGCGGTGGAGGTGGACAAGCTTTCTTTGCTACTGCTGGGGGAGTTAAACCTGGTGGTATAGTTGCTGCCTTGCAAAAAGCAAAAGAAATAATGGGATAATAAAAAAGCCAGCTAATTAGCTGGCTTTTTATTATTTAAGAAATTATTTTTTTAGAATCTGTAAGAAATTCCAAAATTGAAAGATCCTTCTCTGTTCCCTTCATCATCTTCACTTGTTGGCATTGTATAGTTTGGCTCAACATATAGGCTATTCCATACATTAAAAGCAAACCCTACACCAATCCTCATATTTTCTGATCCATCTTCAGTTGGCATTTGTAATGATGCATAAGCACCTTCTACTTGAGCAATATTGTAGCGAGCCCATAAGTCATAAGTGTCATCTCCTGCTGCATCAACTGCTCCTTTAGCTAAACCTACAGTAAAGGCATCATTTACCATGTAACCAACACCTAAATTAGCAGTAATTTTATCTGCATTTTCTTCTTGGTCTCCATCATAAGTGGTAACAACCATAAATTGTGCAGACGCCACTAAACTTGATAGTGCAACAACTGCAGTTAATAATACTTTTTTCATTTTTAAATATTTGTTTGATTAATATGGGCGCAAGATACAAACTATTTCTTCTTGATACATTATTTAATTTGTACTTATGCACAATAACTTGTTAATGTACTAGAAAAATTGTGCATAAAAAAAGGCTGCAAAAAGCAGCCCTTTAATATTTTATTTACTGTGGTAGATGTTATAGTCCTACGTTTAAAGTTAACCACATGTACTTATCTTCATCATCATCACCACTAGCATCAGTAGCATACTTAAGAGATAAACCAGCGTTGTCACTTAAAGAGTAGCCTAAAGAAATTTCCATTACATCTCTTGTAGTTTCATCTACAGAAGTAACCGCATTCATAGTAGCCCCCATTGAGATACCAGCCATGTTGTAAGTTAATCCGTAAGATAACATTTCATCACCAGCACCTAAGTAACCCATATTTCCGTTAGCCCATCCTCCAGCTAAGTTAGTTCCATCCATGCTGAAAGCATCCTCTTCAGAGTAAACAGTTTGACCAACATTTACTGACATATCATCATTTACACTATAAGATACTCCAATAACTCTCATGTCATTTCCAGCATAATCAGTGTTCATAGAAGCAGATACGCCAGCTCCCATCACTTCTCCAGAAATATCAATTCCTGTAGCAGCATCATCCTGACCTTCATCAGTCATGTATAATACGTTTACATTCCATCCTGAAAATTCTCCAGAAGCATTTATCCACATGTTACCTGTGCTTTCTTCATCTTCTGCACCACCATTCATTGAATGGTAACCTAATGTAACGTCAGCCATATCAAGATTTAATCCGAATGTCATTCCTTCCCATGTAGTTCTGTCTCCCCAATCGCTAGAAGACATTAAAGCTCCTGAACCATTGTTGATTGCTTGACGACCTGCAGTTACACTAGCATAACCCATTAAGTCAGTAGAAGCATAAGCTTCATAAATACTCATAGAAGCACTCTCATTATTTCCTAACGTATAGTTTACATCAGAAGAAATGTGAATTCCCCAGTCAGAACCTCCCCAAGTAGCACCCAAAGTAGCTCTTTGGTCAGTACTCATTTTGTCATTATCTCCACTCATGTCAATTCTTGTTCTTGAATCAACGTCCCAATCTTGAGCAAAAGATACTGTTGTCATTAATCCCATCGCTAAGACTAATATGTTACGTAAATTTTTTTTCATTTTTCTTTTTTTATGATTAATACGGGGACAAAGATAAACCTCTTTAACAATTAACACCTAAAAAAAACTCATCTTTTTAACATTTAAATGTTTGTATATGTCTTAAGTGTTTGAAAATAAGAATATTAGAGTGTGTAATAATTTTCAATAAAGAGGTATTTAAAATTTTATTTTTAGATAAAACAGCTAAAAATGTCATTTTAATCTCGCTATTCTTTATAAGAGAGCCACTTCCAAAGCTCTTTATAGCTAGTTTTTTTGCCATACATCAGTATTCCTGTTCGGTATATTTTCCCTGCTAAGAACGTAGTAAGTATAAAAGAAAGGATTAATAATACCATAGAAATAACTAATTCCCAATTGGAAACTCCAAAAGGTAAACGAACCATCATAATAACAGGAGAAGTGAAAGGTATGATACTCATCCAGAAAGCGAGTGGTCCATCTGGGTTTTCCATTATAGGTTGTATCAGTATAAAGGTTAGTATTAAAGGAATAGTAATCGGTAATACAAATTGCTGGGTGTCAGCCTCAGCATCAACAGCCGAGCCTACGGCAGCAAACAAAGAGCTATACATAAGATACCCTGCCAAAAAGTAAAAAATAAAAGAAACAAATATCTGTACTAGATTAATCCCTCCAGTTAAATTACTTAGTTCACTTAATAGAATAGACTGCTGAGTGGAATTTAATTCAGTTGTCATGCTACTTGCATCCATAAACATAAGTTCTGCAACACTTGCAATAGCAATGGTAAGGAATATCCAAAGTGCAAACTGAGTAAGTCCTACGAGTGCAACCCCAAGTATTTTCCCCATCATTAACTGAAAAGGTTTTACTGAGGAAATAATGACCTCAACAATACGACTTGTTTTTTCTTCAATTACCCCACGCATAACCATAGTGCCATACATAAAGATGAACATATAGATAAGAATACCGCAAATAAAACCAATCCCCATGCTTGCCTCAACTTGTGAGTTAGTAGTATTGCCGTTCTCCGTAATTATTTTGGTTGTAATGTGTGCTGTACTTTGAACTTCCGAGAGTATAGTAAGATCAACCCCGGCTTCTTTGAGTTTTTGGTGTTCAATAATTTGTTGCAGTTGGTTTTCTATTGCCTTACTAACCGACAAACTAATTTGTTGATTGGAATAAAGGGTGAAACTATCTTCCTGTATATGTAGTAGTGCATAATAATTACTTCCAGAAAAATCATTTTTTAATAGAACTGCTTCTTCAGTTGGTATCTTGGTGAAATGTAAAAAATCAGTATCTTCAATCTCATTAGTGAATTCAAAACCATCCTCATCAATCGCTATAGTTCTTGGTTCTTGGGTTTCATTAGCTAAATAAGTTGGAACTATTATTAATGCTGCCATAAGCAGTGGAGCAATAATGGTCATTACTATAAATGTCTTTTTGCGTACGCGTACTAGATATTCTCTTTTTATGATGAGCCAAATTTTACGCATTGTTTATCGCTTTTATAAAGATTTCTTCCATGCTTGGAATTTCTTCTCTGAAAGAAATAATTTCAGTCTGCTTAATAATGCTTTGCAAAGCTTCTTGTTGTTTCTTTCCTTCTTTTAAAAGTAAGCTATAGTTAGTCCCTTTCTGATTAATGATAGAAAAATAATCGTTTTCGTTTAATACATTATCTTTCGTAATTACTTCATAAGAATTATTAGCGAATTGTGTTTTTATTTCTTCAATTGGGCCTTCAAGTATAGTTTGCGCTTTATTGATGAGTGCAATGTGATCACAAATTTCTTCCACTGATTCCATTCTATGAGTAGAAAAAATAATAGTCGTCCCTTTTTTGCTAAGTTCTAAAATTTCTTCTCGAATGATAGCCGCATTTATAGGATCAAATCCACTGAAGGGCTCGTCAAAAATTAATAGTTTAGGCTCATGAATTACAGTTACTACAAACTGAATTTTCTGCGCCATTCCTTTACTAAGTTCTTCTACTTTTTTGTTCCACCAACTTAAGATGTCTAGTTTTTCGAACCAAAACTTTAATTTTTCTAAAGCTTCAGCATACGACATTCCTTTTAATTGGGCGAGGTAAAGGGTTTGTTCTCCGACTGTCATTTTTTTATAAAGTCCTCTTTCTTCAGGTAGGTATCCAATATCCGAAATATGGTGTTTGCTTAAAGGTGCGTCATCAAAAATTAAGCTGCCACTATCTGGAGCCGTAATTTGATTAATGATGCGCATTAGGGTAGTTTTACCGGCACCATTTGGGCCTAATAATCCGTAAATACTTCCTTTGGGCACTGTTATGTTTACTTGGTTTAGCGCCATATAGTCTCCATATTCCTTAACAACATCTTTTGCTATAAATATGGATTCTTTCATTTTAACCAAACATTTCTTTTACTCTATCAAAAAAGGATTTATCTTTTCCAGTAGGCTTTGGAATAAAGGAATCTGATTTTTTAGAGTTTTCAAAAAATTCTTTTTCTTCTTTAGATAATTTCTGTGGTGTCCAAATATTAATATGGATAAGCAAATCACCAGTTCCGTAACTATTTACTGATGGTAATCCTTTTCCTTTTAAACGTAATATTTTTCCGCTTTGAATTCCTTCTTCCAATTTAATTTTAACCTTTCCGCTTATAGTAGGGATTTCAGTATTTGCACCCAGAGCAGCATCAGTAAAGCTAATGTAATGATCAAAATGAAGGTTTTGACCATCTCTTACTAATTGCGCATGTTCTTCAACATGAATCAAAACAATTAAATCTCCATTTATCCCCTCCATTGGAGCAGCATTTCCTTTTCCACTTACTTTCAGTTGCATTCCGTCTTCAACTCCTGCTGGGATAGTAACTTTTACTGTCTCACTTTCTTCCAGCATACCATTAGCATCCGATCCTTGTGGGCGTTTGTCAATGCTTTTCCCGTTTCCGTTACAATGCGGACAGGGGCTTGCCGTTTGCATTTGTCCTAAAATAGTATTGCTAATACGAGTAACTTGTCCACTTCCATGACAAGTATTACATGTAGTATAGGTTACGCCATCAGCATTTACTAATCGACTTACTTTTATTTTTTTCTCTACTCCTTCAGCTATTTCTTTCAGATTTAAGGATAAACGAATTCTAAGGTTAGTCCCTTTTACAACTCTTTTTCCTCTTCCTCCTCCACTAAAACCTCCTCCACCAAATATATCCCCAAACTGACTGAAGATGTCGTCCATATTCATTCCACCTCCACCATAACCTCCACTTCCTCCTCCCATCCCAGCATGACCGTATTGGTCGTACTTTTGTTTTTTCTCTGGGCTACTTAGCACATCATAGGCTTCAGCAGCTTCTTTAAATTTAGCTTCAGCTTCTTTATTATCAGGGTTTTTATCAGGATGATATTTAACCGCTAATTTTCTGTAGGCCTTTCTAATTTCTTTGGTTTCAGCATTTTGACTAACACCTAATGTTTCGTAATAATCTCTTTTCGACATGATTTATTCTTTATTTGCAACTACTACTTTTGCATAACGCAATATTTTTCCACCTAGTAAATATCCTTTTTCAATTGTGTCAATAATTTTCCCTTTCATCTCTTCTGATGGGGCGGGGATATTAGTTATTGCTTCATGAAAATCGGTATCCAACACCTTACCATTAGGGTCTTCAATTTCTTTTAACCCTTTCTTATCCAGCTCAGCTTTTAATTGTTTGTAGATGAGTACTGGCCCGTCTTCATCAGAATATTTATTGGCTTTTATGGAACGTTCAAAATTGTCCAAAATTGGCAGTAAAATGGTCATAATGTCTTTGTTGGCAGTGCTAAACAATTCCATTCTCTCTTTTGCAGTTCTTCTTCTGAAATTTTCGAACTCGGCAAATAGACGTAAATTTTTATCTTTTTCAGTTGCTAATTGCTCTTCCAAAGTAGGTTCTATTTCATCCTCTTCCTTTATCAATTCTTCAGTAGAAGTAGTGTTTTCTTCTGTTTTTACAGTTTCAGTTTTTATTGTTTCTTCAGCGACTTCTTGCTGTGCTTGTTTTTTTTTGCTCATTATGTATTTTTTTTACACTAGTATATAATGCAAGTATTTTGCCAAAGGAGTGAAAAAGACAATTTGTCAGTTTATTTTTTTTGATCTTCTAAAAAGCGGTGAAGTGCAGGGCCTTTTAAATCCCGTGCAATAATCATTCCTTTTCCGTCAATAAGCACATTACTTGGTATGGAACGAATGCCGTATTTATTTGATCCTTCTGATTGCCAACCTCCTAAATCAGAAACATGGTATTCCCAAAAAAGTTGATCTTTGTTAATTGCTTTTACCCAAGCATTATTGTTTTTATCAAGAGATAAGCTAAAAACTTCAAATTCATTTCCGTTTTTGAATTTTGTTTTTGTGTATTTTTGGTAAGCATCTACCAAATTAGGGTTTTCTCTCCTACATGGTCCGCACCAAGAAGCCCAAAAATCAATCAATACTAATTTCCCTCTTAGGTCAGAAAGTTTCAGCTCAATTCCTGTTGGATTATTGTAGGCTAATTCAGGAGCAATATCTCCTATTTTCAATCCTATTTCTTGTGCTGCTGCAAACTGGATTGTTAAGGGTACCAATAGTATCAAAAGTATTTTTTTCATAATTAGTTTAGTCTTGTGATTTGTGCGCCAATAGCATTTAATCTTGTGTCAATATTTTGATATCCTCTATCAATTTGTTCTACATTATGTATGGTGCTTTCTCCATCAGCAGCAAGAGCGGCTAATAAAAGAGAAACTCCAGCACGAATATCAGGTGAAGTCATAGTGGTTGGCTTAAACTGAAACTGATGATTGAGTCCAATTACGGTCGCTCTATGAGGGTCGCATAAAATAATTTGTGCCCCCATGTCAATGAGCTTATCTACAAAGAAAAGGCGTGATTCAAACATTTTTTGATGAACAAGAACAGTGCCATTGGCTTGAGAAGCAACTACCAAAATAATACTTAACAAATCAGGAGTAAAACCTGGCCAAGGCGCATCTGAAATGGTTAAAATTGAACCGTCAATAAATGATTTTACTTTATAGCTTTCCTGCGCTGGAATATAAATATCATCTCCTCTGCGCTCCATTTTTATTCCTAGTTTGGTAAAAACAGATGGGATTAGTCCTAACTCATCATAACATACATTTTTGATTGTAATCTCTGATTTTGTAATGGCCGCCAAGCCAATAAAGGAACCAATTTCAATCATATCAGGCAGGATTCTGTGTGTGCATCCTGTTAAGTTTTCAACTCCTTCTATGTGTAATAAGTTAGAGCCTAATCCAGTGATTTTAGCTCCCATAGAGTTTAACATCTTACAGAGTTGTTGCAAATAAGGTTCGCATGCAGCATTGTAAATACTTGTTTTCCCTTTTGCCATAACGGCTGTCATTACAATGTTTGCTGTTCCTGTTACTGATGCTTCATCAAGGAGCATATCTGTTCCTTTTAATTGGTCAGCTGTAACTCTGTAAAACTCTTCTTTGCTATCGTATACAAAATTAGCCCCTAGTTTCTCAAAACCTATAAAGTGAGTATCAAGTCTTCTTCTCCCAATTTTATCTCCTCCCGGTCTTGGAATATATCCTTTTCCGTAACGGGCTAATAAAGGGCCAATTATCATAATTGAACCTCTAATTCGACTACTTTTTATTTTATATTCTTCTGAAGAAAGATAGTCAATATCAACCTTGTCTGCCTTAAAGCTATAGGTTGATTTGTTTATTTGTTTTACAGTAACATTTAAATCACGTAAAAGGTCAATCAGAATATTTACATCACGGATGTTAGGTACATTTTCCATGATTATTTTATTAGAAGTTAATAATACAGCACACAACACTTGTAATGCTTCATTTTTTGCTCCTTGAGGGTGTAGATCTCCTTTAAGTTTAATTCCTCCTTTTATCTTAAATGTAGCCATCTATTTTATTGCTTATAATTCTTTTTATAATTTTTCTTTTTGCTATTGGATTTTTTACTTGAGCTTTTCCCGCCACCTTGCCTTACAGATGCTGAACGGATAAACTCAAAGTCACTAGTTAGAGTAAGCTGGTTTTTTGACATTTGCTTAAGATGTAAGCGTATCATATTATTATCTACTGAGCTTTCGTTAAAAAGGATATAAGATTTCTTCATTTGGTTTGCAATCATACCTGTCAAAATTTCCCTTTCATCTCCTTCCATTTTTATAGCCGAATCAATCATAGTTTGCACTGTGTTTCCGTAATAAGAAAATTTGATTTTATTATCAGGATAAATCATTTTTTCAGGACGTTCCGCTAGTTTTCTAATTTCGGGTTTTTTATAAGGAGATTCAATATCCAATTTAAAATCGGACATGATATGCAGATGGTCCCAAAGTTTGTGTGTAAATTCTTTTACATCTCTAAAATGCGGATTCATTTGCCCCATAAATGCAATTATTGCATCGACACATTTTTGTTGCTCGACTTTATTATTAAGGGTAGTGGCATGGTTAATCATTTTTTGTACATGTCTTCCGTACTCAGGAATGATAAGTTGTTCGCGCTCAGTATTGTATTCCATTAAAATTTATTTAGTTGCAAAAGTAGTAAAATACTAACAATATTTTATTAAAACAAGATATTTATAACTTAGATTAAATGTTAAAAACCTAAAGTAAGGCCTAATAAATAATTACGAGTAGCTTGCGGGTAGTATCCTGCCATATTGTATCCTCTTTCGCTATCCGAATTTACATAATGATCACTTCCACTTGGATCCCAGATATCAGAGATGAAACGGTAGATCCAAGCATTATTTACATATTCATTATTTAATAAATTATTGATTTGTAATGTTAATTTTGCAGTGTTAAATATTTTGCTATCCCACCAATATGATAAACGTAAATTATTTACTAAATAATCGTTTAACAATCTATTTTCCGATGAAGTATTATCGATAAATTGTTTGCCAATATATTTACTAATGAAATCAATACTTATATTATCTCCTAATTTGTAATTCAATTGTGAAGCCCAGATTACATTAGGTGAAAATGCTAAATCTGTATTTTCATGAGAAAGCTCATTGACCCCCCCAGTATCCCAATTATCAACATGCTCAATAAAAGCAGATGCAATTTTATTTTCACTCAAAGTCATGTTTGCCGCCCAATTAAGTTTTTTCGTTAACTTGTACATTCCCTCAATTTCAATTCCTTTTCGGAACGATTCAGCAACATTTACATGCGTTCTTTCTCCTACATCATTCAGTTTTCCTGTCATTATCAACTGGTTCTTGTAATTCATAAAATACAGATTAGCTCCAAATATCATTTTATTTCCAATTTGTTTGTAGCCAATTTCTGTGTCATAAAGTGTTTCATGTGTTGGGCGAGATTCAGGAGTGCTTTCTGTGTAATCACTTCTGTTGGGTTCTTTATTCGCCACACCAAAAGATGCATATAAAGATTGATTGTCATTTAAAGTATGATAGAATCCAAATTTTGGATTAAAGAATGCTAAATTTACTTCTTGCTCAGCAGAATTTCCCTCTGAATCTAAGCCTTCAAAAATATAATCAATTCTTCTTCTTTGTAAATCAACATAAATATTAGTGGCATCACTATATTTATAGTTTGCTTTTGCATAGAAATTGTGGTCAAATTTTTCAGCTTTGTTCCTGTAATACTGATGATTGAAATCAGCATTACTAGCGTATTCTATCCAGATTACATTTCCGTAATGCTCTCCAGAATAACGACTGCTAGCTCCACCAAAAGTTAAATCAATATTACCTATTTTCTGGCTCAAAGAGTATGTGAATCCTCCAAAGTCATTGCTCAACCATTTTCTTCTAACAAGATTAGTTGCAGTAATTGTATCGTTTCCAATAATAATATTCTGTAATCCGTATGAATTAAGTGATTGGTTAAGTTTTTCTTGTTCGTAGTACCCTTCACCATGCGTAAAGTGACCAGCAATATTAAAGTTTGTTACATTGCTTAATTGTTGACTGTAATGTAATTGATAATGCGTTTGACTGTAATCATCTACCTCATTTTCATAAGTGTAAGAGTTGAAAGTTCGATTAGTATCTAGGTAATTTAAAGGAACACCATTCCAAGCTTGGTAAGTACGTTCGTGACCTGAAAATACAATTCCTTTAAGTACAGATTTATCTCCAAAATAAGCTCCTTGTAAGTATAATGATTTTAAATCAGAAGTTGCTCTATCAATATATCCATCAGATGATATTTTGGATAAACGACCATCAAAAGCAAACTTATCATTCAATAAGCCGGTGCCAAACTCAATATTGTTTTTAAGAGTAGCAAAGCTCCCTATAGAATTATTGGTAATAGCATAAGCTTCCTTATTTAATCCATCAGTTTTTAAGTTAACCGATGCACCAAAATCAGAACCACCATTAGTTGAGGTGCCGACTCCTCTTTGAATTTGAATATTTTCAATTGAAGAAGAAAAATCAGGCATATTTACCCACCATACTCCTTGGCTTTCAGAGTCATTTAAAGGAATTCCGTTTACAGTTATATTAATTCGTGTTGGATCAGCTCCTCTTATTCGAAATCCCGTGTATCCTATTCCGGCTCCTGCATCAGAAGTAGTAACTACTGAAGAGGTAAGTGAAATTAAGTAAGGTAGATCCTGCCCTAGGTTTCCTTTCTCAATCTCTGACTTACTTATGTTAGTAAAGGTCATTGGCGTTTTTTCATTTGCTCTTAGGGCATTTACATTTACCTCCCCCAATACTTTTCGCAGTGAAATGCTGTCGCTAGGCTGTTGAGCAAAGCCTATAAAAGGTAGGGCAAGCAGAACAGCCATACAGTTTTTTTTGTTAAACATTTTTTAATTTTCAGTTAACATTATCAGATAAAATGGGGTTTTTTATCTCTTTTTATTTAATGTTACTCATTTTCCTATTGCGAATTACCACATCAGGTTCAATGGGTGTAATCTCAGCCTTTCGGCACCCCTTTTAAGATTAAGCAAAAATATAAAATTGTTGTTAGTTACGGTTTTTACTTGTTAGAATCTTTAATTTAATGATATCTTTTGCTGACTGCTCTCTATCTTCTTCCTCTATAACAAAATAGATGTGTCCTAGTTTTTCTAATTCCTGTCTGTAAATCTTGAAAAGTATCTCTCTATCATTTGGATTCTCTCTTTGCTTGTCTGGCTCCCAAGGAATGTCAGGTTTGCATAAAAGATAAAAACGTTTTTCTGTTTTTTGTTTTTCAATTTGATCTAAAATCCAATTATCACAACTTCCATATTTGTATTCACTCCAAATTTTAATTGTGATTAAATCAGTATCTAAAAATTGAGAACCGATCTCTGATTTTAATTGTCCTTTTGCAATGGATAGTAAGTCTCCTATAATATAATTCCTATCTAAATTGTCAATATAGGATCGTGCAAATTCTTTGGTAAGTGGAATATTGAAATGATTAGATAGCTGCTTACATAAAGTAGTCTTACCGCTACTTTCAGGTCCTGTTATAATAATTTTATGTGAGTTCATTGTTGCGTTTTATCCAAGAGAAATATCCGAAAATTGCAATAACGGTATAGACAATAAAGAGTAAAGAGGTAAGGTGTAAGTCTCTACTAAAATATAGGTAAACGGATACGATATCAATCACTATCCAATACAGCCAATTCCTTAATACTTTTTTTGTAACCATGTAAGTAGTAAAAACTGAAAATACAGTAGTAAAAGAATCTACTAAAGGCATTGCTGCATTTGTGTAAATAGTAAAGTAAAAGCCCATTAAAAAAGTAAGTAAGGCTCCTAGCAGTAAAATTAGTAAATGCCTAGTTGTTTTCCATTGTTGGATCTTTAATGCACTGTCATTCTTATTCCACTGATGATAGCCATAGAGCGCCATTAGTAAATAGAAGACTTGTAGTCCTGTTTCTGGATATAGCTGTTCTGTGTAGCAAATGTAAATATAAAGAATCACACTTATTACTGCTGCCCCCCAGCACCAAACACTTTCTTTTACAGCAAGTATTACATAAAGGATGCTAAAAAATACAGCAGTACTTTCAATAATACTCCAATTGAAATCTAAGTTATTAAAAAAAAGAGTTATTTCATTCATAAATTATCTCTTTGTGAAAATACTTAGCAATTATGTACTGCAGCAGCTATTTCTATAATCAGATTTTCATCTTTTTCAATAGCATTTCCTACAACAATAATATCGGCACCAGCTTTACAATTTTCAACTGCTTTTCCTCCACTACTTATTCCTCCGCCAATAATAATTGGGCAATCTATCGATTGACTAACACTCGCTATCATCTTTTCTGAAATAGGATTTTGTGCTCCACTACCACCATCCATAAAAATAAGTTTTAGCCCGAGCATCTCACCTGCCATTGCCGTGCAAGCTGCAACTGCATTTTTATCAGCAGGAATAGGAGTGGTGTTACTCATATAAGAAACAGTAGTTGGTTTTCCACTATCAATAAGTATATAGCCAGTAGGTAAAACCTCCAATGAAGATTGCTTCAAAATTGGGGCTGTGATTACTTGTTTTCCTATAAGCATTTCCGCATTTCTTCCTGAAATTAAAGAAAGGAAAAGTATTCCGTCTGCCTTGTCATTTACTTGCATTACGTTTCCAGGAAAAAGTATTACAGGAATGTCAGAATGTTTTTTTAATGTAGTTAAGCAAGAATCTAAACTGTCATTTGTTAATAGTGAGCCACCTACAAAAAAATAATCTGTTTTTGCTTGGGTGGCTTTTTCAATAACACTAATTAGCTCTGATTTATCTTGTTTGTCAGGGTCAATTAAAAGTGCAAATGATTTTTTATTTGCTTTTTTATCTGATAGTATCTTACTATAAATATTCATAATTCTATTTCTATTTCTATTTACAAACATACACTAAAAAGTGGGAATTTAATTTTGTGTAATGTAGTCTAAAGATTTCCGAATTAAATTCCGCATTAACAATTCCTTTGTTCTGTAGAGAAAATGGTGTCAGCTTGATATCTTCTTTAAAATCTACATTCCCTTTTTGATGCAATTTAAAGATTGCTTCTTTGCAACACCAAATTAAAGTAGCTTTTTCTTTATTTAAGTTGTTGAGGTTATTTTCTGAAACAAATTTTGAAGAAACTTTAAGTGCTTTATCTGATATTTTTTCAATATCTAATCCAACTTGTTGCTCGCTAATAATAATAGCAACTATTTTTTTGGAATGAGAAATAGAGATGTAATTTCCATTGTCTAATTCAGGTGCGCCAAACTCATTGTAAGTTATTAGTGTATTTGGGGTGATTTCTTTTAGAAGCAACCTGCTTGCTAAGAACTCTTTTTTTCTTGTTTCAGTGGTATGGGTGGTAGTGTAAATCTCTTTTTCTAACATTTGTAATTCTTCTAGTACTTCAGTTATTTCCCACACCAAAATAGTAACGTTCTTTTTTGCTATTTTATGGATGATTGGCATAGGGTTAATTTATTGGTTGTAAATGTAATAATTATGATTATCTTTGCCAGCCTTAAAAATAAAAAATGGAAACGGAAACTATGAATTATAAAGTAAAAGACATCTCTTTAGCAGAATGGGGAAGAAAAGAAATCACTTTGGCAGAGGCAGAAATGCCAGGATTAATGGCTATTCGTAAAGAATATGCTGATAGTAAACCTTTAGCAGGAGCAAGAATTGCAGGGTGTTTACATATGACAATTCAAACGGCAGTTTTAATTGAAACATTAACTCATTTAGGTGCTGAGGTTACTTGGTCGTCTTGTAATATTTTTTCTACTCAGGATCAAGCAGCAGCAGCTATTGCAGCTACAGGTGTTCCTGTTTTTGCTTGGAAAGGATTAAATGAAGAAGAATTTGACTGGTGTATTTTACAAACACTTACTGCATTTGAAGGCGGTAAATCCTTAAACATGATTTTGGATGATGGAGGTGATCTTACAAATATGGTGTTTGATCGTTTTCCAGAAATGGTGGCTGATATTAAAGGGCTTTCAGAAGAAACAACTACTGGAGTGCATAGGTTGTACGAAAGAATGGAAAAAGGAACACTCTTAACGCCTGCTATCAATATTAATGATTCAGTTACTAAATCAAAATTTGATAATAAATACGGTTGTAAAGAATCTTTAGTAGATGCTATCCGTAGAGCCACTGATGTAATGATCGCTGGTAAAGTTGCTGTTGTCGCCGGTTATGGAGATGTTGGTAAAGGTTCTGCTGCTTCATTAATAGGTGCTGGAGCAAGAGTTATTGTTACAGAAATTGACCCTATTTGTGCATTGCAAGCGGCAATGGATGGTTTTGCAGTAAAAAAAATGGATGATGCGTGTAAAAATGCTGATATCATTGTTACGACAACAGGAAATAAAGATATTATTCAATCTCGTCATTTTGAATCTATGAAAGATAAAACAATTGTTTGTAATATCGGTCATTTTGATAATGAAATTGATGTAGCTTGGTTAAATGATAATTGGGGACATACTAAAGACACAGTAAAACCTCAAGTTGATATGTATACGATTGATGAAAAAGATATTATTTTGTTAGCAGAGGGTAGATTAGTGAATTTAGGTTGTGCTACAGGGCACCCTTCATTTGTAATGTCTAACTCATTTACGAACCAAGTATTGGCACAATTAGAATTGTGGAATAATACTGATAATTATAAAAATGAAGTATATATGTTGCCTAAGCATTTGGATGAAAAAGTTGCTAGATTACATCTTGCTAAAATTGGAGTAGAATTAGAAGTTTTACGTCCTGATCAAGCGGAATATATTGGAGTAACAGTTGAAGGTCCATACAAGCCAGAATACTATAGATATTAGTAATTATAAAACAATTTAGATGAAAAGTCTGAGAAATCGGGTTTTTTAATTGGAAATATGCATTTGACTACCACTCAATGTCCAGTAGTATTTTTTTAGTGGAAGTAATGCTGGTGAGTTTAGTACGCTAGCGTCATTGCTCAATAAAAAAGCAGAGGAACAACATCCACAATAAGCAATTCCTGAATCTACAGAGTCAATTTGAGAGCATGAGAGTGATGGTTCGTAACTGCAATTTCTGTCATATACTTTGTAGTCATTTCCAACACCATGGTAAATAATTATCCCTTCAACTCCTCCTTCAATAAAAATAGAGTTGCCTGAAACTTGCAAATCGCTATATTCGGGCAAACTCAAATCTACATCAATATTTACATAAACCTCTGCAATGTAATCTTCTTTTGAATTACAGCTTAGGGTTATTAGGCTAATGCTAAGGATGTAAATGCTTAATTTCATGATTGCAATTTTACAAAAAAGAAATGGTTTTATCATTCCTTGAGGTGATAAAATATTTATATCTTTACGGCCTTTAAAAAACAGAATTTATATTTAAACGAAACATTATACCATGTTGAGAAAAATTTATTTAATAGCAACTTTAGTACTTATTTCATCATTTGCTATGGCGCAAACAGGAACCTTGAAAGGGGTAGTAACTGATGCAATGAGCGGAGAGCCAGTCCCTTTTGCAAATATTGTTGTTGAAAAAAATGGAAATCAATCAGGAGGGACAACTACTGATTTTGATGGAAATTATACAATTAAGCCTGTTGAACCAGGTGCTTATACCGTAAAAGCAACATTTGTGGGTTATGGTACAGTTGAGGTTACTGGGGTCATCGTTTCGGCAAATAAAATCACTTTTCAGGATGTAAAACTTCAAGAAGGTATTGCCATAGGAGAGGTAAAAATTATTGCGTATAAGAAACCACTTCTGGATCAGGATAATCTTTCAGGAGAAACAAAAACAGCAGAGGAGATTGTTGCATTACCAACAAGAAATATTGCATCAGTAGCTGCAAGTACAGCGGGTATTTATCAAAGAGATGAAGGAGATGGTATTAACGTAAGGGGTTCTCGTTCTGATGCAACTGAATACTATGTTGATGGGATAAAAGTAAGGGGATCTATGGGTGTGCCTACCTCAGGTATTGAGCAAATTACTGTGATTACAGGAGGTGTTCCTGCACAATATGGAGATGCAACAGGTGGAATTATTTCGGTAACTACCAAAGGGCCTTCTAATAAAATGTTTGGAGGTGTTGAGTTTGAATCTTCATCCTTATTTGATAGTTATAATTACAATTTGTTAGGCTTTGCTCTTTCTGGTCCTATTTTGAAAAAAAGAAACACTGATGGATCTAAAGGCTCTTCAGTAATTGGGTATTTCTTAGCAGGTGAATTTAGAAGTGTTGACGATACTGATCCTTCAGCAATTGGAAGATGGAAAGTAAAAGATGATGTATTGGCTGACTTGCAAACAAACCCATTTATTATTGCTCCTAATGCATCTGCAGGGTTTTTAAGTACTTCAGAATTTTTAGATAAGAATGATTTTGAGAATGTAAAAGCAAAACTAAATGCTAACCAAAAAAGATTTAATATTTCTGGAAAATTAGACATTAAACCAAGTAAGACTTCTTTTCTTTCATTAGGGGGTTCCTACTATGCTCGTGAAAGTAGAGATTTTAGTTCATGGCGTTCAATGTTTTCTTGGGATAATAACCGTCAATCAACTCAACATACTTATCGTTTATTTGGAAAGTTAGTGCAAAAATTTGGCTCTGCTGAAGACAATGAGGATGAATCATCAGCTACTATAAAAAATGCTTTCTTTACTATTCAAGGAAATTATACAAATAATAAATATACTTATGTTGATGCTGATCATCAAGATGATTTATTTAACTATGGATATGTTGGTCAATTTGTTACTAGTAAAGCGCCTGTATATAATAGAGGATTTGCTATTGATAGTTCAAGTGGTATTCTTTATACGGGTAGCGTGTTAAATGGCTGGACAGATACACTTTTCGAATATACTCCAGGTGGGATTAATACATCCTTAGAGAATTATACTAATGCATATATTGATATGTTTTCACAATATAGTATGTCTTCCTATATAGGTGGTTATGGTGCTGATGGGCAGTTAAGAACAGCAGCGGACTTGCAAGGAAAAGGATTGCTGAATGGTCAATTACCTTCAAACGTATATTCTTTATTCGGAAATCATGGCTCTATGTATAATGGTTCTGCTAAGCAAGAAAATACACAAACTACTTTTAAAGCATCAGGTTCTGCTGACATTAAATCACACGAACTTTCTTTTGGCTTTGAATTCGAGCAAAGAGAAGATTATTACTGGGGTATAGGGCCTATGGGATTGTGGGGCTTAATGCGTCAGCAAGCTAATAAACATATTTTAGAATTAAAGTTATCTGATCCAGAGCCAGTATTTGATGAAAATGGGATTTACCAAGATACTATTAATTATGACCGTTTGTTTATTGAAAGTGAGCAATCAACTTTTGATGCTAAATTTAGGGAAGAACATAATATAGGTCAATTAGAATTTATTGATATTGATTCTTATACACCAGATGCGTATAGTTTAGATATGTTTAGTGCAGATGAATTATTAAATAGCGGCTCATCATTAGTATACTATTATGGCCATGATATTTATGGTAACAAATTAACAACAAACCCTACACTTGCCTCTTTCTTTGCAGATAGTAGTGATAGACTGATTGCTCCTTACAGTCCAATTTATCAAGCGGGTTACATACAAGATAAGTTTGCGATTGAAGATTTAATTTTTAATATAGGATTAAGAGTTGATCGTTTTGATGCTAATCAACAAGTATTGAAAGATAGATACTCATTATATGCTACTAATAAAGCTGGTAAGGATGATGTTTTATTAAACTCAACCTCTATCCCTTCAACAATTGGTGATGATTATGTCGTTTATGTTGATGATATTGAGAATCCCTCAGCTGTTGTAGGGTATCGTAATGGAGATGTTTGGTATAATGCTGATGGACTTGTTATTTCTGACCCTACTTTATTAGCTGAAGCTGCAGGAGGTAAAATTGCTCCTTACTTAATAAATCCTAATGATGCAAAAAATGGAGATATTAAAATGGATGCTTTTGAAGATTATGAGCCAGAAACTGTATTTATGCCTAGGATCGCTTTCTCCTTTCCTATTTCTGATGAGGCACAGTTCTTTGCACACTATGATGTGTTAACTCAAAGACCGCCAACAGGAAATAGATTAGAACCAGTTGATTATTTATTTATGGCAGATAGGGTTGGTGCAACTTTGAATAATCCTGACTTAAAACCTGAAAAAACAGTTGATTATGAATTGGGGTTTGCTAAAACCTTATCCTTAAAGTCAGCTCTTAAAATCTCTGCATTTTATAAAGAATTAAGAGACATGATTCAAATAACAAATACATTGTCCGCTTACCCTGCGCAGTATTATACTTATGGTAATATCGATTTTGGTACTGTAAAAGGGATGTCGGTTAATTATGACTTAAGAAGAACAAACAACATACAACTTACTGCTAATTATACTTTACAGTTTGCTGACGGTACTGGTTCTTCAGCTACATCAGGAGCTAGTTTAGTTAGTACGGGGCAACCAAACTTGCGTACTACTATTCCTTTATCTTACGATCAAAGACATGCTATTTCAGCTTCAGTTGATTATCATTATGGTGATGGTAAAGATTATGATGGACCAGTTTGGTTTGGTGCTAATGTTTTCCAAAATTCTGGAGCAAATCTTATGCTGTCTGCTGGTTCAGGAACCCCTTATTCTCGTCAATCTAATATTACTCAGGAAGCAGCTTCAGGAATTAATGATCGTTCTACTTTATCAGGTAATCTTAACGGTTCTCGTTTACCTTGGCAATTCAGAATGAATCTGAAAGTTAATAAATCATTTGAAATTAAATGGAATGATAAAAAGAGCTCAAATTTAAATGTATATGTTCAAGTACAGAACTTATTGGATGCTAGAAATATAATTAGTGTCTACAGAGCAACAGGTAATCCTGAGGATGATGGATATCTAACTTCAGCAGCAGCACAAAACGCAATTGACGCGAAAAATGATGCAGAAGCATTTAGGTACTTATATTCTTTAGGTGTTAATAATCCATCTAACTATAGTCTTCCAAGAATGTGGAGGGCAGGTATTAGTTTGCAATTTTAATTAGATAATGAAAATGAGACTGAAAAATATAGCATTTATGAATAATTCAATAAAAAAAGCAGCAACTCTTTACCTAGCTCTATTTGCTGTGGTAGTAGTAGCAAAAGAGAATGTTAATCAAAATTTATCTTCCGTTATTAATACTAAAATTGCCGCTGGTTGTGATCCTTCTAATTCACAAACTGATTTAGATATTAATAATGTGAGAACCACTATTATGGGTGGAGGTGATATGTGGTGGAATTTAGCTGATCCTCAATATGAAATTCCAAAAGGAGGGAATAAACACTCTTTGTTTGCAGGAGCATTATGGATTGGTGGAGTAGATGCTGGTGGTCAATTAAAGGTTGCTGCCATGACTTATCGTCAGGGTGGAAATGATTTTTGGCCAGGACCTTTGAATGTTGATAATGCAACTATTCCAGCTGATGAATGTGCTAAATGGGATAAGCATTTTAAAATTGATCGTTCAGTAGTTGAGGAATATCATAATCGATTTGGAGACGACCCAACTTATGATATTCCTGAATCAATATTAGATTGGCCTGCTCATGGGGAACAATCCTTAGGTCAAGATGAGTTTTTAGCTCCTTTTTATGATGTTAATGGTAATGGTGTATACGAACCATATGCCGGTGATTATCCTGATTATAATATAACTGGTAATAATGATGACGCTGCTTTGTTTGGCGATCAAACCTTATGGTGGGTGTTTAATGATAAAGGAAATATTCATTCCGAAACACAAGCCGATCCATTAGGTTTAGAAATTCATGCACAAGCTTTTGGTTTTACATCTGATAATGAGGTAAATGATATGACCTTTTATAACTATAAAATTATAAATCGTTCTACACTGCCATTAAATGACACTTATTTTGGACAATGGGTTGATGCTGATTTAGGTTATTATTTAGATGATTATGTAGGCTGTGATGTGAATCTAGGATTAGGCTTCTGTTATAATGGAGATGCTGAAGATGAAGGTGCTAATGGGTATGGATTTAATCCTCCAGCTATTGGAGTAGATTTTTTTCAAGGACCTTTAGCTGATCCTCTTGATGGTATTGATAATGACAGAGATGGAACTATTGATGAGGCTGGAGAACAAATTATCATGTCTAAATTTGTATATTATAACAATGATGGAACTGTCCAAGGAAATCCAAATGGAGGAACAGATATCTATAATTATTTAAGAGGGATTTGGAGAGATAATGTCCCTATGACTTTTGGTGGTGATGGACATGGGGCAGGTATTGGTTCAACAACTGATGAATGTAATTTTATGTTCCCAGGAACTTCAGATGATCAATTCCAGGGACAGGAATGGACAGAGCAAACAGCAGGGAATATTCCTGCTGATAGAAGATTCTTGCAATCAGCAGGCCCTTTTACTTTACAACCAGGTGCAGTTAATACTATTACAACAGGTGTTGTTTGGGCAAGAGCAAAATCAGGAGGACAAACAGCATCTATTCAGTTGCTAAAAATTTATGATAGAGAGGCGCAAGCTTTATTTGATAATAACTTTAATATCCTTAACGGGCCTGATGCTCCTGATTTAACAATTAGAGAGTTAGATAAAGAACTAATTTTCACTTTATCTAATGGAGAAAATTCAAATAATCAAAATGAATCTTACTCAGAGAAAGATCCTTATATTACAAAGCCAGCTAATATTGTTAATTTTCCTGATTATAAATTTCAAGGATACTTAGTATATCAATTAAAAAACGCTACAGTATCAGTTACTGATTTGGATGATTTAGACAAAGCACGACTAGTTTTCAGAAGTGATATTAATGATACAGTTTCAGGAATTGTAAATCAATATCTTGATCCGATTTTAGGTGTATACACTCCGATTGAGGAAGTTGCTTCCATATTAAGTGAGGGTGTTGTTGGTTCTGTAGATCAAGGGGTTCAGTATTCATTCCAAATAACAGAAGATAAATTTGCCTTAGGGAATACACGCTTAGTAAATCATAAAACATATTACTTTATGTCATTGTCATATGGGTATAATAGAGCAGAAGAAAACTCAAGCCCTTATGATGTGAATGCTGCTGATTATGATGGTAGAAACCAACCCTATATTTCTGGAAGAAGAAATATTCAAGTTTATTCAGGAATACCTCACTTTACTTCCCCTGATGCAGGTGGTACAACTTTACAAGCTTCATATGGTGATGGGGTGGAAATTACCCGATTTGAAGGAACAGGAAATGGAGGAAACGCTTTAGAATTGACTCCGGCAACAATTAATGCTATTCTTGAAAGTTCTGATCATAGAGCTATGAATTTAAGCTATGAAGCTGGACAAGGGCCTATTGATATTTCAGTTGTTGATCCTGTTAAAATTCCTAAAGGAACTTTTATGTTAAAGTTGATGGAACCAGTTGTAACCAATACAGGATTGATTACTTCTTACAAAAAATGGACATTAATTGATCGAGAAACAGGCTATGTTAAAGCTTCTGTTGATGAGGATATTCTAGTTGGAACTGAAGTTTATATTAATAGCTTAGGTTTAAATATTAAAGTAAAACAAGTTAGTAACCCTGGTGAAGATCCAGGTAATATAATGAATAATGGTCTAATTTCTAGTTCTATTGAATTTGAAAATGTAAACGACAGATGGTTAACAGGTTTAGCAGATAGAGATGATGATGGTTCATCTTGGGGTTGGGGATTAAACTGGATAAGATCAGGATCTTACACTAATGATGATGTAAGTACATTAAGTGACTATAATCAGATTGATGATCCTAATGGTGCTTTTGAAGGAGCGATAATGCAAATAAATAAGATTAGTTTTCCATTCTTTGATATAGAATCTAATGGTGGTACTTGGGCCCCTTATCGTTTTGCATCTAATTTTAATGACGGGCCTGGGCTTAGTGTTTCAATAACAAATCAATCTAAACTGATTAATTTGAATTCTGTAGACATAGTATTTACTAATGATACTTCAAAATGGACAAGAGCATGCGTCGTAGAAGCGCAGGATGACCAAACACTTTCTATTGGTCAGCAGGAAAAAATGGGATTAAGAAAGTCACTATCAGTTGGTAAAGACGGACAGCCAGATGCTAGTGGGACTATTGGTTTGGGATGGTTTCCTGGTTATGCTATTGATGTTGAAACTGGTGAACGCTTGAATGTTATTTTTGCTGAAGATTCATGGCAAACTTCTGAAAATGGAACAGATATGATCTGGAATCCAACATCTGAAATTACAAATGGAGATTTCCCTCAATTTGATCCAAGTGCAGCAGTTGGAGAGCAATTTAGTGGGGGTAATTATTTACTTGGTGGAAAACATTTTGTTTATGTAGTTAATGGTAAATCATGGGTGAAAGGAACAGATGATTATATTAATGGAGACTTTGCTAATGTTAATGAAGCGCCTAATTATGATCAAGCGGCTTGGATTCATGCAAAGTTACTCAATGATGTGAGTGGAGTAGGGAAATGGAGAGTATTTCAAAATGTTTCTTGGTGTGGTATTCCACTATTATCTCCTGGTAGAACTTTAAAAACAAAACTTAGCGAACAAAAGAATGATGCAACAATTAAACTTAGGGTTACTAAGCCATATAAACAATATGAAACTGCAACAGCTGATAAAATATTAGATACAGATGCAGCATTAGTGATTGATTCAACTTATGTGGTAGCTTATCAAAATTCAGCAACTACATGGGGTGGTAAGGCAGTTACGCATGACGGTAATACATATCAGTCTGGTGAAAGTTTTATAGCAACATCAAATCAAATTACTGGTAGTGCTAAAGCTAGAGTTATTGAAGCAAATCCAATTAATTTATTTAATCCTACTTATGGTTTTAACACAGATGATATTGTTGCCACAACAGGAGATTTAAATGTTGCGAAGGATGCAATGGAATTAATTAGAGCTGTTCCTAATCCTTACTATGGTAATTCATCTTATGAAATCAATCAGTTAGACAATAGAGTAAAGATTACTAATTTACCACAGCGAGCAACAATTTCTATTTTCACTGTAAGTGGTACTTTAGTTCGTAATATTAATAAGGATGATTCTGTAACTTCAGTAGATTGGGATTTGAAAAATGATTATGGAATTCCAATTGCTAGTGGACTTTATATTATTCATGTAAATGCTCCTGGAATAGGTGAAAAAATAATTAAATGGTTTGGTGCTTTGCGTCCAATTGACATGGATACATTTTAATAAAAATATTGACGATAATAAATAGTATAAATATGAAACAAATTAATAACTGGATAAAAACAATAGTTTTTATTGCTATAATGATGCTTCCATTTCAAGAGAGTTTTGCAGGTAATGAGCAAAGAGCAGGACAGGCAGGAGCTTCTGAATTATTAATCAACCCTTGGGCAAGAACCTCAGGTTGGGCAGGAGCAAATATTGCAGGTGTTAGAGGGGTAGAAGGAATGTATTCTAATGTTGCAGGTTTAGCATTTACCAAAAAAACAGAATTAATTTTTACAGAAACTTCATGGTTGAAATATGGTAATAAAATGTTTGATGCTAATAGTTCAGTAAGTACTATCAGTTCATTTGGTTTTGCTCAAAAAGTAGGAGAATCAGGAGTGCTTGGCTTGTCAGTAATGAGTATGGATTTTGGTGAGATTGAAATTACTACTGTAGATTTACCTGATGGAGGAATTGGTACTTATTCTCCTAAATTTATGAATATAGCTCTTTCTTACGCTAAGATATTCTCGAATAGTATATATGGGGGAATGACTATCAAAATGATTTCTGAGCAAATTTCGAATGTAGATGCTAATGGTATTGCTTTGGATGCAGGTATACAATACGTAACAGGAGCAAAGGATAATTTGAAATTTGGTATTTCATTAAAAAATGTTGGGCCAAGAATGTCATTTACAGGTGATGGTCTTTCATTTAGAGGTTTTGCAGGTGATGAGGATGATTATAAAATGACTGTAGAACAGAGATCTTCTGAACTTGAATTGCCAGCTTTATTAAATATCGGTATATCATACGATATTAACGTATTAAGACATAGATTGACAGGAGCTGGGACATTTACTTCTAATTCATTTCAAAAAGATCAATATAGACTAGGAGGAGAATATTCTTATAGAGAAATGTTTATGGTGCGTTTAGGATATACTTATGAAGATGGAATCAGAACTCCATCAACAAGAACAACTGCCCTAAGAGGTCCTTCAGCTGGCTTTACAATAGAATTACCAATGGGTAATGCTAATACTTTCGGATTGGATTATTCTTACCGCCATACTGATCCTTTCCAAGGTTCACACACTATTGGAGCTAGGATTAATTTATAAAATAAAAATATAACATATAATGTTCAGAAAGGGAGGTAACTTCCTTTTTGTACGTTTATAAGCATAAAAATTATGAGTACAATATATTTGTCACAAGAAGGTTATGATAACCTAAAAACCGAATTACAGAATCTAAAATCAGTAGATAGACCTAGAGTAATTAATCAAATTTCTGAAGCACGAGATAAAGGTGATTTGTCGGAAAATGCAGAGTATGATGCTGCAAAAGAAGCGCAAGGGTTATTGGAAGCAAGAATTGCAAAACTAGAAAATGATGTAGCTAATGCAAGAATCTTAGATCATGAGGATATGGATACTTCAACTGTACATCTATTAACTAAAGTAACAATTAAAAACACTGCTAATGGTATGGAAATGACTTATGCTATTGTTGCAGAAACAGAAGCAGATTTATCTGCTAAGAAAATTTCGGTTACTTCACCTATAGGAAAAGGTTTGTTAGGAAAAGCAGTAGGTGATATTGCTAATATTGAGGTGCCAAATGGCATCATACATTTTGAGATTATTAAAATTACAACATTTTAATGGCTAGTATATTCTCAAAGATAATAAGTGGTGAAGCTCCGGCATTTAAAGTTGCAGAGAATGAAAATTTTTTAGCTTTTCTGGATATTTTTCCGCTAGCAAAAGGACATGTCTTAGTTATTCCTAAAAAGGAAACTAATTATTTATTTGATATTAATTCAGATGAATACCTGGAGCTTTGGAAGTTCGCACAACAAATTGCAAAGGCAATGGATAAGGTAATTGATTGTAAGCGTATAGGAGTTGCAGTTATTGGACTTGAGGTCCCTCATGCTCATATCCATTTAGTACCTTTGAACAATGTTTCTGATATTAATTTTGAACGTCCTAAATTAAGTTTCTCAGAAGAGGAGATGGATGCAGTTGCTCAAAAGATTGGTAAGGCATTATAATAACTATGTTTTTTGTTTATCAGGGTTGTCTTTCAAAAAAGCACCCCAACCTGTATAGCTTTTTCCTCCCTTAGTAGGATTTCTTTGAAAATAATGACAAACGGCAGCAGCCAAACCATCAGTTGCGTCTAAGTGTTTTGGCATTTCTTTAATCTTTAGTAAAGATTGTAACATGGCAGCAACTTGTTCTTTGCTTGCTGTTCCTCTTCCAGTTATAGCCATTTTTATTTTCTTAGGAGCATATTCAAAAATAGGAATATCCCGGTAAAGTGCTGCTGACATGGCAACCCCTTGAGCTCTTCCTAGCTTTAGCATAGATTGAACATTCTTACCAAAGAAGGGTGCTTCAACTGCAAATTCATCAGGTTTATATTCTTCAACTAACTGCAGAGTACGTACAAATATTTTTTTTAGTTTTAATTCGTGAGAACCTAATTTAGACAAATGTAGTACTCCCATTTGGATAAGTTCTATTTTATTTCCTTTAATATGAATTAATCCATATCCCATAATGGTTGTTCCAGGATCTATTCCTAATATTATTTTATCAGTTTGCAATTGTTATCTTTGTAATTAAAATTGTACAACAAAACTAAGCAATGCTAACCAGAAAAACGATTGGCTTTCTAATAAAAATTGGAATTGTGGCTTTAGCCCTTTTCTTCTTGTATCAACAACTTAACGAAAAAAGTGGGGTTGACAAGCATAGTGTAGATGGTATAATTACTAAACTTAAAGCTAATTATATTATTGTTATTGTAGTTTTTTTTATGATGTTTTTAAATTGGTTTTTGGAAGCATTAAAATGGCGCTTCTTAATTGCTAAGATTGAGAAAGTATCAATTACACGTTCACTTAAAGCAATCTTTTCAGGAATTACTGTTTCAGCTTTTACTCCTAACAGGGTGGGTGAATATGGCGGTAGAGTTTTTTGCTTAGAGAAGGCGGATAGAATTCAAGCTGTACTCATTACGGTAATTGGTTCTATGGCACAACTATTAATAACTATTGTTTTTGGTTCTGTTGGGTTGTTGTGTCTACCCACCTATCAATCAGATTTCTCTCTATTTTTCGATAAAGTTTATTTTGCTTATCCTGTTTTTGCCTTTATTCTTATTTTGTTGAATGTATTGTTGGTTTTATTATTCCTTCATGTTTCTGTTCTTTCGAATGTATTAACTAAGGTCTCATTTTTAAAGAAATTTGAAAAATATAATGACGTATTTTCTTTTTTCTCTTTTGAAGAATTGTTAAAAGTACTTGGGTATTCTGTAGCAAGATATGTGGTATTTACTACTCAGTTTTTTATTCTTTTACAATTATTTGATGTACAAATATTTTATACTGATGCTATTATACTTATCATGTCTATGTTATTTGTTATTTCAGTAATTCCTACTATTTCAATTACTGAAATTGGGGTTAGAGGTTCGGTTGCCTTATTTCTTTTTGGCTTAGTTTCAGCCAACACAGTCGGTATTTTGTCGGCTACATTCGTCCTTTGGATAATTAACTTATTAATTCCATCTCTTATTGGTGTTGTTTTTATTTTCACTCTTAAATTCTTTAGGAAATAATGCAGATAATAGTACTGTTTATTTTATTTCTGTATTTGTTACTTATCCTAAAATATTGGATAGGGTGGACAAAAAATAAAGCTACAGCTGTTAGTCATTTTTCACCTAAAGTATCTGTTATTATTGCAATGCGGAATGAACAGGAGCAAGTTCTTCATTTGCTTTCGGAACTGAATAAACAAGTTTATCCTATTGATAAGTTGGAGTTTATTCTGGTAAATGATCATTCAACTGATTCTACTTTAGAATTATTAGAAAATTCAGCAATTGATAACTTGAGAGTTGTAAATATGCCAGAGGGTATGTTTGGTAAAAAAAGTGCTATTGCAAGGGCAATGAAAGATGCTACAGGGGAAATTATTTTAGCTTCAGATGCGGATTGTAGTTTTTCCCCTATTTGGGTGCATACTATGGTTGCTTACTTTACTAATAAAAATATAAAATTAGTTTCTGGTCCTGTTTCCTATCATAGACAAAAAGGTATTTTCTTAGGATTGCAAACCTTAGAATTTATCTCCTTAATTGGTAGTGGGGCTGGGTCTATTGGTGTTAAAAATGCAATTTTTTGTAATGGAGCTAATATGGCTTATCGTAAAGCTGATTTTTTGGAATTGAATAATTTTGAAAATGATGAAGCGGTAAGTGGTGATGATGTTTTTCTTTTGCATAGCATAAAAGAAAAATACAAGAATGCTATAGCATTTGCGAAAGATGAAAATGCTATTGTCCTTACAGGTGCAGTACGATCTGCTAAAAGCTTTATCAATCAAAGAAAAAGATGGACAGCAAAGACTAGTGGTTACAAAGATTTTGCAAGCATATATGCTTCATTTTTGGTGTTGTTTACCAATCTTTTATTAGTGTTGTTATTTTTTGGATATCTTTATTCAGATGCTTATCTTCAGTTATTCCTGTTGTTTTATGCGTTAAAATTTTCGGTCGATTTTTTACTATTATTGCCAGTGCTTTCATTTTTTAAACGTAAGGATTTATTGAAATGGATATTGCCTTTTGAATTATTCTATGCTATTTATATTATTTTCATTGTTATTTTATCATTTACTAAGTCCTTTGAATGGAAAGGAAGAATACACAAGAAATAGATGAAAGCAAATTCTTTAAATCTCTTGGCATGGAAAAAATTAAGAAACGATAAATTATCATTTGCTTCTTTAGTATTTATTTTTTTATGTGTGTTGTTGGGATTTTTTGCAGTTATTTTAAGTCCTGATAGTAGCCCTATGGCAAACGAAATGCATATTGAATTGGCCACTCAGAAACCATTTACTAAAATCATTTTTTTAGATATTCCTAAACAAGATATAAAGCAAGTTTCTTTTATGGAAGGTATATTTATTGGAAAGCCCTCTACAGTAAAGAGAATTCCAATTGATAAATATACTGCTATTGCCAATGGAGTTACCTACTTCCCTTATCAATCTGAATTTAAGCAAACCTTTATAGGGGATTATAATGTAAAGAGTCAAACTTTTTATTTTGGAACAGATAAATACGGTAGAGATTTGTTGAGTAGAATACTATATGGAATTCGTATTTCTTTATCAGTTGGTTTTATAGCTGTATTTCTTTCTTTATTCATTGGGATAACTTTAGGATTAATTGCAGGTTATTTTAGAGGAAAAACTGATGATATAATCATGTGGTTTGTTAATGTAATTTGGTCCATTCCCACCTTACTCATGGTAATTGCCATTACTTTAGCGCTAGGAAAAGGTTTTTGGCAAGTATTTGTTGCAGTTGGGCTTACCATGTGGGTGGAGGTTGCTCGTATCATTAGAGGGCAAGTGTTATCGATTAGAAAATTAGAATATGTAAATGCAGGAAAAGCATTGGCATATAAACCATTTAGAATAATTTTCAAACACATATTACCCAATGTTATTGGACCGGTTATTGTAATTTCGGCAGCTAATTTTGCTGCTGCAATTTTGATAGAAGCTGGGCTTTCCTTTTTAGGAATTGGAGCTCAACCACCTATACCAAGTTGGGGTGGGATGATTAAAGATCATTATAGCTATATCATTATGGATAAAGCGTATTTGGCTATTATTCCAGGGATGGCAATTATGATTCTGGTATTGGCTTTTATGTTATTAGGAAATGGTTTGCGAGATGCATTTGATGTTAAAAATTAAAATATAAAATTATGGAATTGATATTTTCGGCACTTATAATTTTCTCTCTTAGATTGGCTGATCAGAGCTTAGGAACTATGAGATCCTTATTGGTAGCGAAGAATAAACCAATTTATGCTGCTCTGATTGGCTTAGTTGAATCAGCAATTTGGATAGTAGCTATCTCACAAGTTGTTAAAGATATTGATGATCCTATTTTAATAGGTTCTTATGCAGCTGGCTTTGCAGCTGGAACTATTTTGGGTTCTTATATTGAACGCATTGTTGGCGTAGGTAATATTGTGATACGCGTTTTTTCTCCAGCTAATTCACCTTCAGTAGCTGAATCACTTAGAGAAGATGGTTATGGTGTTACTATAATTGATGGAGAAGGTAAAGATGGCCCTGTTAAAATTTACTTATGTGTTATTCCTAGAAGAAAATTAAAATTAGTACTCAATATGATTGAAAGAATAAATCCAAATTCGTTTATCACTACAGATATGGCTAATCCTACTTCACTTAAGAAATAAATTTGCGTTGAAATAAAAAAAGCCTACTCAATTTTGAGAAGGTGTTTAATTTTATAATGCATAATGTTAGAAATTGTACTGATTAGCAAATGATATTGCTAGAATGGTAAATCATCATCTTCTGATGCAGGTGCATTAAATGCAGGTGCTGCATTCATTTCTGGGTTTCCAGCCTCTTGGCTTTCAATTCTCCAAGCATCAATGTTATGAAAATATTTTCCGTTATATTCTCTTGAAGATAAGTTAAAGGAAACCTCAACTTGATCTCCTTCATTATGATGGTTTAACATTTCAATTTTATCTTCTCCAAATAACTGAAAACAAACTTCAGGATTATATTGCGCGCCAGTATCTATAAGGAAAGATTGTTTTTTCCATTCTTTCCCTGCTTTTGATGTTCCACTTTCTACACTTAACTTTCTACTTAACTTTCCTTTTACTGATAGACTCATCTTATATATTTTAAAAATTAGAATTACAAAATTAAATAAAAAAAGGACTAAAAAATCTTTAAAGCTCCTTTTGTGTGTAAATGTTAAAAAATAATATCTTTGCCATCCTTTTAATGCGAGTGTGGCGGAATTGGTAGACGCGCTAGACTTAGGATCTAGTGCCGCAAGGCGTGAGAGTTCGAGTCTCTCCACTCGTACAAAAAAGTGGAATTCTATTTTATCATTAGAATTCCACTTTTTTAGTTAAACGAAAACAGATCAGTATAATTTGTTAATATTTTTATTCTATAACAGTTTTTATATTTCTCAAATAGCAAATAATCTCTTGCTTTTTATATGTATCCTTTTTTCATAATCAGATAAATAAGTGTACTTTTGCAGCCCTTTTTAAAAAATAAATAAAAGATGAAACTTACACAAAGCAAAGCAAAAGATTTAATGGCAACTATTACTGTTGAGGTAGCAGTAGCAGATTATAGTGAAAAAGTTGACAAAGTATTAAAAGATTACCGTAAAACGGCTGACGTTCCAGGATTTAGAAAAGGAAAAACACCTATGGCAATCATTAATAAAAAATACAGAACTTCTGTTATTGTGGAACAAGTGAATAAATTACTTCAAGATGAATTATACAAACATATTTCTGCTGAAAAAGTAAGAGTTTTAGGTTCACCTATGCCAATTAACGAAACGCCTATTGATTGGGAAAATACTGAAAATTTTACTTTTCAATATGAGGTAGGTTTAGCGCCAAATTTTGATGTAAAAATTACAGCTAAAGATAAATTAAACTATTATAAAATTAAAGCAGATGCTAAATTGGTAGATGGATATTGTACTGATATTGCAAAGCGTTATGGCAAGATGAGTAATCCTGAAATTTCTGTTGAAGGAGATTTGATTTTTTGTGCAATAGCTCAATTAGATGTTGATGGAGATGTAATGTCAAATGGAATTTCAAATGAGGCAACTGTTGCTATGGAATACATTGCTGATGCAAAAATTAAAAAACAGTTTATTGGTGTTAAAAAGGATGATATACTTAAAGTAAATGTAATGAAAGCTTTTGCCAATCATTCTGATTTAAGCTCTATGTTAAATGTTTCTCATGATGCGATAGATAATTTGATTTCAGAAGAATTTCAGTTTACTATTAAAAACATCAATCAATTAGCTCCAGCTGAATTGACAACGGAATTATTTGACAAAGTTTATGGTGAAGGAACAGTAAAAAATGTAAAAGAATTTAAAGCAAAAGTTCAGTCGGAAGCAGAAGCTCAGTTTATTGGGGAAAGTGATAGAATGCTTAAGAATGATATTGTAACTTATTTAATTGAAAAATTAAAATTAAAAATACCAGATGAATTCCTGAAAAGATGGTTAGTTCAAACTTCTGAACAACCAATTACTATGGAAATGCTAGCAACTGAATACGATATGTATGCTAAAGGTTTACAATGGCAATTAATTGAAAACAAAATTTTAGAAAATTATGAGGTTAAAGTTACTCAGGATGATGTTTTGAATCAAACTAAAAAGCTTATCAGTTCTCAAATGAAACAATATGGTCAGTCTGAAGGTGATGATGCACAATTGACTGATATTGCAACAAATATCCTTAAAAATGAAGAGGAAAGAAAAAAAATATACGATCAGATTTTTGATGAAAGAACTTTAGTTGTTTATAAAGAAAATTTCAAATTAACTGAAAAGAACGTTACTTATGAGGAATTTGTTAAATTAGCATCAGTAAAATAATATAAAAACTACAATCATGGATTACGGGAAAGAATTTGAAAAATACGCAACAAAACACAGAGGAATAAGCAGCTTACATCTTCATGAATTTAATTCAATGCATGGAAACTATATTTCTCCAACTATTATTGAAGAGAGACAAATGAATGTTGCTAGTATGGATGTTTTTTCTCGTTTGATGATGGATAGAATTATTTTTCTTGGTGTCCCTATCAACGACTATGTTGCTAATGTTATTCAAGCGCAATTATTATTTTTAGAATCAGTAGATGCTAAAAAAGATATCTTAATTTATTTGAATTCCCCAGGAGGTGGCGTGTATGCAGGGCTTGGTATTTATGATACTATTCAATATATTAATCCTGATGTTTCTACTATTTGTACAGGGATGGCTGCTTCAATGGGAGCGGTATTATTATGTGCTGGGGCAGCAGGGAAAAGAACTGCGCTTAAGCATTCAAGGATAATGATCCATCAACCTTTAGGAGGTGCTCAAGGGCAAGCTTCTGATATTGAAATTACGGCTAACGAAATCAAAAAATTAAAGAATGAGTTGTATGAAATTATTGCTGACCATTCAGGACAAGATTTTGATAAAGTTTGGGAAGATAGTGATAGAGATTACTGGATGACAGCTGAAGAGGCTCAGGCATACGGTATGATTGATGAGGTGCTCGAAAGAAAAAAATAATGTCAGAAAACGATAAAGTATTATGTTCCTTTTGTGGTAAAGACAAGCAAGATACCAATATCTTGATTGCAGGTACTTCTGCTCATATTTGTGATTTATGTATTGAACAGGCACATGAAATTGTAAAAGAAGATGCAACTGATGAAATCTTCATTACTAATGACTTTACTCTTTTAAAACCTAAAGAAATAAAAGCACATCTGGATGACTTTGTAATCGGACAAGATGATGCAAAAAAGGTAATGTCAGTTGCCGTTTACAATCATTACAAAAGAATTTTACAACCTGATACTAGTGAAGAAGATATTGAAATTGAAAAATCAAATATCATTATGGTGGGGCGTACAGGTACAGGAAAAACCTTAATTGCTCGGTCTATTGCCAAATTATTGAAAGTTCCATTTTGTATTGCCGATGCGACTGTACTTACTGAAGCTGGTTATGTTGGTGAGGATGTAGAAAGTATTTTAACAAGATTATTGCAAGCTGCTGATTATGATGTTGAAAAGGCAAAAAGAGGAATTGTTTTTATTGATGAAATTGATAAAGTTGCGCGTAAAAGTGATAATCCATCTATCACCCGTGATGTAAGTGGGGAAGGGGTGCAACAAGCTATGTTAAAACTATTGGAAGGTACAATAGTAAATGTTCCACCACAAGGAGGCCGTAAGCATCCTGACCAAAAATTAATTGCCTTAGACACTAAAGATATTCTATTTATTAGTGGAGGTGCTTTTGATGGTATAGAGCAACATATTTCAAGTAGAATGAACACGCGTTCTATCGGATTTAAGTCAGTAACTGAAGGGAAAATTAATAAAGAAAATTTACTACAATATATAGCTCCTCAGGATTTAAAATCATTTGGATTAATTCCTGAATTGATTGGTAGAATGCCTGCAGTTACACATCTTAATTCTTTGGATAGAGCAGCTTTGAAACTAATTTTAACTGAACCTAAAAACGCATTAACCAAACAATATCAAAAGTTATTTGATATGGATGGAATTAGTTTAGTTTTTGATAAAAAAGCAATTGATATTATTGTGGACAAAGCAATGGAATTTAAACTAGGAGCTAGAGGATTGCGTTCAATTTGTGAAACAATTATGTTAGACGCTATGTTTGAATTTCCTTCTGATGAAAGTAAGAAAGAACTAAAAATTACAACTACTTATGTTAGGAAACAACTTACGAAACATTCATTCACGAAACTAAAAGTAGCTTAGTTTAGCACTATTGGATAGTTAGTCCCGTTAATTGTAATATCAAAATCACAATCACATAATGAATCACCATAATTTATAATTCTGTCAGCATAGCCATTAGGTGATATTTTTGCAGTACCACTTTTTATAACGCAAGAAGGCAAACAACCTAAATCAATATTTAAAGTATCTGTAATTTCCATACTAAACCTATTGTCATTTAATCCTATTCCGTTTGCTGAACCTATAATTTTGTATCTATCATCAGTTATATTTCCATAAGTAGTTATACCGCTTACCCACTCTTTTGTTCTGTTTGAAGACCAGTTTATTATTCCATTATTAGTGACAATACTAGCATTGTTTACTGCAATAGTAAACCACATATTACCATCCATATTTCTTCCCTGATTCGTTACAATTCTTTCTCCTTGAACTAAATTATTATTTACGTAGTAATTATCAAAAGTAGTGGTAATCACCGCTAATGAATCACGGTATTTGCCAGTATAAGTAATAACCATCTTTCCTCTTCTAAGTTTTCCATTCTGTAAGCAATTAGTTGTTCCGAAATTGATAATAAGCGTATCTATATCTAATGGATTATTGTTTATTAAATTATATGAAGCACATGATTTATTAACTCCATTTACTAAAAACCCTTCTTCCACAATTCTGCCGATATCACTGAAAGTTTGCTCGGCAAACAGGTGATCCTGTGTTGCTTGTGTACTTGTTAAATCAGGATTATTAATTACATCTTCATCTTTACAAGCGTGAAGTAAAATTGCAATTGAGCAAAGGGTTAAAAAAGACTTTTTCATCAAAATATTTTTTGGTAAATTTAGTTAATTTTCTCAAAAGTAAAAAAGCTATAATCATGGGCATGTTTTTCATCTGATCTGCAATCTATTCTTTCTACTTCTGTCCATTCATTTTCTAGTTTAGGAAAAAATGTATCACCTTCATAAACGTGATGTATTCTGGTAAGATAAATTTTATCTACTAAGTTTGCTTCAAGCGCTAGTTTGTAAATCTGCCCACCTCCAATAATGAAAGGCTCTATATCTCCATTTTGCTTTGCAATTTGAAGGGCAGCTTCTATTGAATTAACTACCAGACATCCTTCTGCTTTATAATCATCTTGTCTTGTGATTATTACATTTGTTCTGTTTGGTAATGGGCTGTATTTATGCGGAATAGATTCAAAGTTCTTGCGACCCATTATTACATGATGACCTAAAGTAGTTTCTTTGAAAAAACGCATATCTTTTGGTAAATGCCAGATTAGGTCATTATCTTTTCCAATCACTCCATTTTCAGCCACCGCAACGATCAAGGAAACTCCCATTATTTCTTAATTACTTTATATTTAACACCCCTTTTTTCTAAGTAATTTTTTACAAACTCAAAGTGCCTACCTAAGTATTCTGGTGGTGAAATTCCTACTCTTTCATATTCTCCATTTACCACTAGGTTAGCAACTGCAGTACATGTAAATCCAGTTGTACGTGCCATAGAGATAGTATCATTATCAAATCGATCTAACAAGTTGTATTGGTAACTTACTTCTTTTCCATTTTTTTTTCCTTTAATGATGATGCGCATAACAGTAAAATCTTTATCGCCTTTTTTCATTTCCCATTTCGGAAATAATAATTTGGCTGTCATATCTACTGGGCGTATCATAGTTCCATTTACTTCTACCTCTTCATAAGAGAAAAACCCACTAGCACGCAATACTTTTAAATACTCTACACAACCAGGATAGCGCAAAGTTTTTTCAATCATATTTGGCACATGTGCCATAGTCTTTAACAAACTTCTTAGACCATCAGAATTCCAACTTTCTAACGTTCCTATTTCATCAAATTCAATAAGCTCTGTATCGGAAAAAGCCTCTTTAGTAATCATGTGGCTGTTTTGCACATAGCGAGCTGGGCGGATGTATTCTTCAATCACATCAATAGGAGAAAAAACCGCTTGGTACTCGTAAGGCCATTCCCTTTTTTCAGGCAAGCCACCTACCAAACATTCATAATCGGTAATTTTCATTTTTGAATCATGATGTCCAAAAATAATATTTCCCATTCCTGGAGCCACTCCACAATCCATTACAGCTACCACTCCTTTTTCTTTTGCTAATTCATCTAACCCAAAAGGATCTTCTGGATAAAAAGAAATATCTACAATATTTTTTCCAGCTTCAATTACATTCTTCATCATTTTATATCCCATAAAACCAGGGACGGCACCTACTACCAGATCAAAATCTTTTATCAGCTTTTGTAAAGTTGCTGTGTTGACAACATCAGCACAAATAGTGTTGATGCCTTTTAGCTTAGCTAAGTTTCTTTGTGAAATATCTACAGAGGTGACATTGTGTTGTTTGGCTAAATCTTTAGCCATTACACCACCTACTAATCCTGCTCCTAAGACTATTATATTTGCCATTATATCGCTACTTTTCCTTTAATATGTGGATGAAATTCATAATCAACTAACTCAAAATCATCAATAATGAAATCAAAAATATTTTTCACTTCTGTATTAATTTTCATTTTTGGTAATGCTTTTGTATCTCTACTTAATTGTAATTCTGTTTGCTCAAAATGATTGGTATAAATATGGGCATCACCTAAAGTGTGTATAAAATCACCTACTTCCAAATTACAGACTTGTGCCATCATCATAGTAAGTAAGGCGTATGATGCAATATTGAATGGTACACCTAGAAAGATATCGGCACTTCTTTGATATAGCTGACAAGAAAGCTTACCGTCTGCTACATAAAATTGGAAGAAAGCATGGCAAGGAGGTAAAGCCATTTGCTCAATTTCTCCTACATTCCAAGCACTCACAATAATTCTTCTGCTATCTGGATTTTTTTTAAGTGTCTCTACTACTTGTGTAATTTGGTCAATATGTTTGCCGTCAGGTGAAGGCCAGCTTCTCCATTGATAGCCGTATACATGACCCAAATCTCCATTTTCATCTGCCCATTCATCCCAAATACGCACTTCATTTTCTTTAAGATATTTTATATTGGTATCCCCCTTTAAAAACCAAAGTAATTCGTGAATGATAGATTTTAAGTGTAATTTTTTAGTTGTAATACAAGGAAACCCTTCTGATAAATCAAAACGCATTTGGTGGCCAAAAACACTTTTAGTTCCCGTTCCTGTCCGGTCAGCTTTTAGCGTTCCTTCTTTCATCACGCGTGTCATTAAATCTAAATATTGTTGCATTTATTCTATAACTATTCTTTTCTCCACCGTTCCATCATCATAGATTTCAATGAAAGGAATATTGGGTTGAGGTTTAGTTTCTCTTCCTAAAATATCAACTGTCTTTTTTATTTTTCTGTTTGAAGATGATATAGGGATATTAAATTCTGATGTTATATTGCCATTATCATCAATTTTAATTAGCATTATTGAAGCACTAAAAGAATTTTGATAGCCAATACCTGTAATTATATAACCCCCATCTAAAGTTTTTTTTGCAGATATTCCAATTCCGTATGGGTTGCCAAAAGTTCTTGTCCATAAAGTGTCACCAAAATTATTTGTTCTTAGAACCCATATTTTTTCTTTTCCATTATTAAGTTCTTTTACTCCACAAACTATAAATCCTCCATTATGTGCTTCCTCAATACTCTCTGCTTCTGCACGACAATTAGACTCATAAGTTTTTACCCAAATAATATTTCCTTGAGGATCAGTTTCTGCAAGCAATATTTTTTTGCAATATGTATAATTAACGAACCAATCTTTAGTCTTTCCTGCGAAAACAAAATTCCCATTTGATTTCTCTAGCAAAGAATTAATTTCTGATTCATCTCCCAAGTAATAAAATTTAGTCCAAAGAGTATCTCCAAAATTATTGATTTTGGATAAAAGTGCATTTTTATAACTAGACAAACTTGTATTCAAAATATATCTAAAACCAGCAACAATATAATTACCATCATTTGTTTGATGAACATCTTTCCCTGTTCCTTCAACATCAAAATTACCGTCGTGAGGATAAGGTTGACAAGTCCATAATGTATCTCCAGTTGAATTTATACGTACAACTCTTAAATGCTCATCAGCTTTTAGATTTCCTCCAGCAGTACCCGTATAAACATACCCACTATCAATTGTTTGATCTATTGTATTAGGCTCTACATATATAGAGCTATCGCTCCATTGTAATGATCCTAAATTATCTAATTTGAAAAGACCAAAAAACCCAAAAAGCATATAGCCTCCATCATAAGTTTGAATTCCTGAATTTGTTCCTTCATAATTTTGATTCGTCCAAATTGTATCTCCTAAAGCATTAGTTTTAATTATACCGTAATAATTAAAGACTGCATATCCAGAATCAACAGTAGAAACAACATTGCAAACATTAGGAAAATCAAGAGGTGTGTCATAAAAATTTTTAATCCATCCCTGCCCAAACCCAATCATAGGCAAGCAAAGTAATATAAGTAGTAGTTTTTTCATAATTATAAAATCATCCCTACAATTACGGCAGTAAATAATGAAGCCAATGTTCCTGCTATCAATGCCAATATTCCTAATTTAGATAAGTCCTTAATTCGTTTGGGTGCCAAAGCGCCTATCCCTCCAATCTGTATTCCAATAGAGGCAAAATTTGCAAAACCACATAAAATATAAGTGGCTATAATTATTGATTTATCTTCAAAGAATTTACCATTTGCTTTTAAATCTCCTAAGGAAACATAAGCTACAAATTCATTCAGTATTGTTTTTTCTCCTAGCAGTTGTCCGACTAAAATCATATCTTCCCTACAAACACCCATCAGCCAAGTAAGTGGCGCTAAGGTATAGCCTAAAATAAACTGTAAAGTTAAGCCATCATATTCTCCGTTAGTAATTGAAGCTACCCAGGTATTAATTCCTGTAAAATCACCAATAAAATCTTTTAGGAAATAGTTTGTCATAGCAATAAAAGCAATAAATACTAGCAGCATGGCTCCTACATTTACTGCTAGTTTTAAACCTTGAGTTGTCCCTAGACTTATTGCTTCTAAAGCGTTTGTTCCTATCTGTTCTTTAGAAATGCTCATGTCTTCATTTACCTTTTCAGTTTCAGGTAACAATATTTTGGCAGCTACAACAGCAGCTGGCGCTGACATTACAGAGGCAGCTAATAAATGTTTGGCAAAAAATAATTGTTGAACAGGGTCTGAACCTCCTAAAAAACCTATGTAAGCAGCCAATACTCCACCAGCAATAGTTGCCATCCCACCAGCCATAAGGCATAGTAATTCTGACATGGTCATTTTGTCAATATAAGGCTTTATAAGTAAAGGTGATTCCGTTTGTCCTAAGAAGATATTTCCTGCAGCAGCTAAACTTTCTGAACCAGATAGGTTCAATGTTTTTTTCATGAGAAGAGCAAAACCATAAACTACTTTTTGAAGTATTCCATAATAAAAGAATAGGGAAGTAAGAGCTGAGAAGAATAAGATAGTTGGTAATACTTGAAAAGCAAAAATAAATCCGAATGAATCAATATTTCCAACTAAATCACCAAACAAAAAAAGTGAGCCCTCCCTAGTGAATCCTAAAATAACTACAAAAATTGAGCTTACCCATTCAAATCCATTTAGTATAAATGGAACTTTCAATATTAGTACTGCAAATACAATTTGTATAGCAAGTCCTTTTACTACTAGCTTCCAATTTATTCCTTTTCGGTTCCGCGAAAAAGAAAAGGCAATAAGTAATAGTGAAAAGACACCTAAAATTCCTCTTAAAAGAGATTCAAAAGAAAATCCTGTAGTTTGAATTATTTCATTCATCTAGTTTTGGTTTCTTTTTTTTATTTCATCTCTTAATTCTGAAGCCTTTTCATAATCTTCTTCCTGAATTGCAGCAGCTAATAGTTTTTTTAATTTTTCTAATCCAAAGGTTGTTATGTTGTCGTCTTCCATGGTCTTATCCTTTTCTCCATCCAGTAAAAATTCTTCATCTCTTTCTCTGGCACTACTAATAATAATACCTGCTCGAGCTAGAATATCCTCATAAGTAAAAATTGGACAACCATATCGTATAGCGATAGCTATAGCATCAGAAGTTCTGGCGTCAATTTTTACTTCTTCTCCGCTAATTGTATGCTTGCAATGAAAAGAAGCATGAAAAATACCTTCAATTAAAGTATGAATAATAATTTTTTGAACTATGATGTCAAAACTGTCTCCAAACGTCTTTAATAAATCATGAGTCAAAGGCCTGTCTAGTTCTTCTGTTCCTTCTAGCGCAATAGCAATTGACCGTGCTTCACACCAACCAATTACTATAGGAAGTTGTCTTTTTCCATTTGTTTCGTTCAATAGCAATACATAAGCATTATTCTGAGAATCACTTTGCCTAATTGCTGATATATCTAATTGAACAAGCTCCATATTTTAACCTTTAAGTTGTTTAATTTCTTCAATAAGTTTTGGTACTACTTCAAATGCATCACCAACTATTCCGTAATCAGCTGCCTTAAAGAAAGGTGCTTCAGGGTCAGTATTAATAGCAACCATTACTTTGGATGAATTAACTCCTGCCAAATGCTGTATAGCTCCTGAAATTCCAATCGCAAAATAAAGGTCGGCCGCTACTACTTTGCCAGTTTGACCAACATGTTCAGCATGTGGCCTCCAACCAATATCAGCTACTGGTTTCGAACAAGCAGTTGCAGCTCCTAAAAGCTCAGCTAATTCCTCAATCATTCCCCAATTTTCAGGTCCTTTTAGTCCTCTACCTGCTGAAACAACAATTTCAGCTTCCGAAATAGATATTTTACCACTTGCTGTTTCTTTGCCTTCAATAGTAATTGCTCCCTTTTCATTTGTCGCAACTTCTTCAATAGTACAATTCCCTCCTGTTTCAATTAGCTTAAACGAGTTAGGTGCAATAGCTAAAATGGCAGTTGCTGTATTTACAGTTGCCAATTCAATTGCTTTTGACGAAAATGCTTTTCTTTTTACTTGTAATGGGTTTGTACTTTCTGATAAACCAATTACATTACTTACTATTCCTACTTTTAGTTTTGCAGATAGCCTTGGAGCAATCATTTTTGCAGTATTAGTATTTGAAAATATTAATATATTGGCATCATCTGTTATTTTTGCAATTGCATTTGTTGCTGCCTGGCCATCTCCTTTCTCAATAGCACTACAAGAAACTACTTTGCTAACGCCATAGTTCCCTAATTTATCTAATTCATCACTACTTACTTCACCTAACGAAATTGCAATAACTTCTGTTCCTAATATTTTAGCGGTTTCACTTGCATAGGAAGCTGCTTCAAAAGTACTTTTTCTAAAACTCCCATCCCAACTCTCTGTATATACTAATACTGACATCTTTTGAATTCTTTTTAATTAAATAACTTTTGCTTCATTGTGTAATAGATTTACTAATTCAGCTACATTATTGGAATCTACTAGTTTACAAGCTTCTTTTTCAGCTGGTTTTTCAAAGCTAATTGAAGTAGTAAAATCTTCTGATATTGATGCTTCAATAACCTGTAAAGGTTTTGATCTTGCTTGCATAATACCTCTCATATTAGGGATTCTTAATTCTGATTCTTCAACTAATCCTTTTTGCCCTCCAATCACTAAAGGTAGGCTGGCCGATAAGTATTCTTTTCCACCATCAATCTCTCTGCTTACTTTAGCATTATTTTCTGCAATTTCTAATCCATTACAGGCATTTACAAAAGGAAGATCAAGCATCTCGGCAATCATTCCTGGGACAGCACCTCCATTATAATCCAATGATTCTTTTCCTGCTATAATTAAATCAGCAGGATTCTCTTTAAGGTAAGTTGCTATTTCTAATGCTGTAGTGTAGCTGTCAGAAGCTGTTTTATTAATCCTTACAGCGCTATCAGCTCCTATAGCTAATGTTTTTCTTATCACAGGTTCAGTAGTAGCATCTCCTACTGTGATAACTTTTACCGTTCCTCCATTAGCTTCTTTCAATACCATTGCTTTAGTTAATCCAAATTCATCATTAGGATTAATTACAAATTGAATTCCACACGAGTCAAATTTGGTATTATTGTCAGTAAAATTAATTTTTGATGTAGTATCAGGGACACTACTTATACATACTACAATATTCATCTTTTATTTTGATTTGATTAAATAAGATTGCAAACTTAATAAAATGCTGTAAAATGAACTTGAGTTTTAAGGCTAAAAATCAGATATATGCATTAAATAGCTCTGATGTTATGCGGTTTGTATAAAAATACTATTTTTGCAAACCATTTTAAAATAATTAAACTAAAATAAAAAATATGGAATCAATGATGATTTATATGCCAATAATCATGGCTCTTGTAGGTTTGTCCTATATGATGGTGAAAAAATCTTGGGTAATGAAACAAGATGCAGGGAATGGGAAAATGAAAGAAATTTCTGATCATATATATGAAGGTGCTTTAGCCTTTTTAAATGCTGAGTACCGATTATTAACAATCTTTGTTGTTTGTGTAAGTGCACTATTATTTATTGTTTCTACAATTGTACCATCTACACATTGGCTTATTGTAATCGCATTTATTTTAGGTGCATTTTTCTCAGCATTAGCTGGAAATATGGGGATGAAAATTGCTACTAAAACAAATGTAAGAACAACACAAGCTGCACGTACAAGTTTACCAAATGCATTAAAAGTATCTTTTGGTGGTGGTACTGTAATGGGCTTAGGTGTTGCTGGGTTAGCCGTATTAGGATTAACAGTATTTTTTATTGCTTTCTATAACTATTTTATGGGAGGTGTTTGGACTAACAATCATGATATGACTATTGTATTAGAAACATTAGCTGGTTTCTCATTAGGAGCAGAATCTATTGCTTTATTTGCAAGAGTAGGTGGTGGTATTTACACTAAAGCAGCTGATGTTGGCGCTGACTTAGTAGGAAAGGTAGAGGCGGGTATCCCTGAGGATGATCCAAGAAACCCTGCAACAATTGCAGATAATGTTGGTGATAATGTTGGTGATGTTGCTGGTATGGGGGCTGATTTATTTGGTTCATATGTTGCAACGGTTTTAGCAGCAATGGTATTAGGGAACTATATTATTGAAGTAAATGACATTAATATATTTAAAGGTTTCGGTTCTATTGGACCTATTTTATTACCAATGTCAATTGCTGGCGCTGGAATTGTGATTTCTTTATTAGGGACTATGTTGGTTAGTATTACAGATAATGATGCAAAAGAATCAGAAGTAATGGGGGCTTTAAACAAAGGAAATTGGTTTTCCATTGCTTTAGTTGCAGTTTCTTGTTATGGATTAGTTTCATGGATGTTACCTGAAACAATGAGAATGAATTTCTTTGAAACGGGAGGAAATGTATTGAAAGATATTACTGCTATGCGCGTATTTTACGCTACAATTATTGGTTTAATTGTTGGTGGAGTTATCTCTTCTGTAACAGAATATTATACTGGTTTAGGTAAAAAGCCAATCCTAAATATTGTGGAAAAATCAGCTACTGGAGCAGGAACAAATATTATTGCTGGACTTGCAACAGGTATGATTTCTACTTTCCCAACAGTTATTTTATTTGCAATGGCAATCTGGTCTTCATATGCATTTGCAGGTTTTTATGGTGTTGCTATGGCTGCATCAGCAATGATGGCAACCACAGCAATGCAGTTAGCTATTGATGCTTTTGGTCCTATTGCTGATAATGCTGGTGGTATTGCTGAAATGAGTGAGCAAGATCCAATTGTTAGAGAAAGAACAGATATTTTAGATTCAGTTGGCAATACTACAGCTGCAACTGGTAAAGGTTTTGCTATTGCTTCTGCAGCACTTACTTCATTGGCTTTATTTGCTGCCTACGTTACATTTACAGGTATTGACGGAATTAATATTTTTAAAGCACCAGTTTTAGCAATGTTATTTGTTGGAGGAATGGTCCCTGTTGTATTTTCTGCATTAGCAATGAATGCAGTAGGTAAAGCTGCAATGGAAATGGTTTATGAGGTAAGAAGACAATTTAAAGAAATTCCTGGAATTATGGAGGGTACTGGTAAACCAGAATATGATAAATGTGTTGAGATTTCTACTAAAGCATCTTTAAAAGAAATGATGCTTCCTGGAATTCTAACAATTGGTTTCCCATTGGTAATTACTTTTCTTCCTATGTTATTTGGAATGGATAAATTAATGATTGCTGAAATGTTGGGTGGTTATATGGCTGGAGTTACGGTAAGTGGTGTCCTTTGGGCAATTTTCCAAAACAATGCTGGTGGAGCTTGGGATAACGCTAAAAAATCATTTGAAGCTGGAGTGATGATTAATGGAGAAATGACACATAAAGGATCTGCTGCTCATGAAGCTGCAATTACTGGAGATACTGTTGGAGATCCTTTTAAAGATACTTCAGGTCCTTCTATGAATATTTTAATTAAATTAACTTGCCTTATTGGTTTAGTAATTGCTCCAATTTTAGGAGAAGGAAATGATGCTTCAAATATACATGCTGAAGAAGTTCTGGAGGCTATTGACATGACAATTGATGCTACTGAAGTAGAAAAAATAAGTGACACTGTAAATCTTGACGCTACTACTAAATAAAAAAATCTTCAGCTATCAGTGGTTGGTAAGAATAACTAAAATTTAAAATTATGAATACTATATTAAAATTATTATATGCAGTTACAATTACTGTATTATTAGTAAGTTGCGGAGGGAACTCTGAGGAAAAGATAGAAGAAAAAATAATTGATTTTTCCTCCATGAAAGCTGAAATTCAAACGATACTTACTGATTTTGAAATTGAGGGTGATGGCATTTTTCACAACGCAACTTTTGACAATAAGGCTGTAACACTTTTGGGACCTATTGAAGATAGTGATACCGTTATAAATGAACTTGTGTTAAATATTCAAGAAAATCCTACTTCTATTAAAGGAAATGGAGAAGCCCCAACTTTAAATGCAAGTGGAAATGATTACAAATTATCTACTTCAGCAGACTTAGTGGTAGGTGAAAATTCATATAATGCTACTGTTTATTATAACTCTGATACTTATGGGGCAAATGGAATTTTAGAAGTTGATTTAAATGGAACAATTGTTTATTTACTGTTTAAGGGGAAGAAGAGAAAGAGTAAACAAATTAAAAACAGATAAATAATGAGAAAAACAACAATTCAATTTATTGAATAGTTGTTTATGATATTCTCTTTTATACTAGAATAATCCATTTATTTCAGCATCTATCTTTTCAATAATACTTCCTAAGTTTTCTTCATTTTTTGCAAAGTCTAAATTATCTACTTCAATTATTAAAACTTTACCTTTTGAGTATTCGCCAATCCATGCCTCATATCTTTCATTGAGTCGGCTTAAATAGTCTAAACGGATACTATTTTCATATTCCCTTCCTCTTTTTTGTATTTGTTCTACCAACTTAGGCACTGAGGCTCTTAAGTAGATTAACAAATCAGGGCCTTCAATGAAGCTATCCATCAGGTTAAATATTTCCATGTAATTGTCAAAATCCCTTGAACTCATGAGTCCCATAGCATGTAGGTTGGGTGCAAATATCTTAGAATCTTCATAGATGGTTCTATCTTGAATATAAGTCTTACCACTTTCTTTGATTTCAACAATTTGTCTGAAACGGCTATTTAAGAAATAAACTTGTAAGTTAAATGACCATCTTTGCATGTCCTTGTAAAAATCATTTAAGTAAGGATTATTTTCCACATCTTCATAATGTGCTTGCCACTTATAATGTTTAGATAGTTTATTTGTTAAGGTCGTTTTTCCAGAACCAATATTTCCCGCAATTGCTATGTGCATATATGAAATTTTCGTCTAAAATAAAGAAAGATACTTTACTGCATGTGTGAAATGTTACTTAGCTACTATTTTTGTTGAAAACTTCTAGAGAAATGCTAGAATTTCTTCAACAATCTTACGGTCGTTACTGAGTCTTGGTATTTTGTATTGACCGCCAAGTCTATTATTTTGTTTTAGCCACATGTAAAATTCATTGTTTTGAATGACTATTATTTCTGGCATATTGAGTATTAAATTTTGATTTCTTTTTGCTGCATAGTCAGAATTTAATGCTTGCAAAGCTGTGTCAAGGTCAGTTTTGAAATCATTTAAATCTTCTGATTCTTTACTGAACTCTATTAACCATTGATGCCCCCCTGAATTTTCATTAATATAAATAGGAGCGACAGTATAGTCTTTTATCATAGCATTGTGTTTTTCACAAACTTCAAGCAGTGCTTTGTCAGTATTCTCTATAACTAACTCTTCACCAAATGTATTTAAAAAACTTTTAGTACGACCAACAATTTTAATTCTGAAAGGAGAAAGGGTCGTAAAACAAATTACATCCCCAATCATATACCGCCAAAGCCCTCCATTGGTGCTTATTACTAAGGCGTAATCAGTTTTGAGTTGAACGTCTTTTAAATTAGTAGTTTCTATAATTCCTTTTTTATATTTCTGCATAGGAATAAACTCATAAAAAATCCCATAATCTAACATTAGCAATAAACCTTCTGATGGATTTTTATCTTGTATTCCCATAAATCCTTCTGAGGCATTGTAGCCTTCTAAGTAGTTCATTTTTTTAGATGGAATAAGGGCTTTAAATTGTTCTTTGTAAGGGTCAAAGTTTATTCCCCCATGCATATAGAGCTCTAATTTTGGCCAAACTTCACTTATATTTTTTTTACCACTTATTGCTAGTACACGCTTTAGTAGAATTAACATCCATGAAGGAACGCCTGTTAAATTTGTAATATTTTCTTTTATAGCTTGCTGAGCAATACGCTCTAATTTATCTTCCCAATTTTCCAGAAGAGAAGTTTCAATATCGGGCACTCTATGATAATTTACCCAAAAAGGAAATTCATCCAGGAGAATAGCAGATAAATCACCATCTTTATAATCTCCTTCTCCTGATTTTTTTATTGTTCCCCCTAACATTAGTCCTTTTCCGTTATACATGTCAAAAAAGGGAAAGTTATTTCCATATAATGATAGCATATCTTTCCCGCCTTTAAAATGACATTCTTTTAAGGATTCTCTAGTAATAGGAATAAATTTGCTTTGTGCGTTTGTTGTTCCTGAGGATTTGGAAAACCATTTTATTTTTCCTGGCCAAAGTACATTTTGCTCCCCATTTCTTGCTCTTTCAATGTATGCTGAAAACTCTTCATAGGTTCTAATAGGAATATTCTTTTTGAAATGAGAATATTTAGTTATTGAGTTGAAATGATGTTCCTTCCCAAATGCGGTATTCTTTCCTTTTGAAATAAGATTGTCAAAAACCTTTTTTTGAATCTTTATTGGGTTCATGGAGAAGTTCTCAATATTATGAATACGTTTTTGCATCATAAAATAAAGAATAGAATTTTTAACAGAAAACTGTATCAATTTTGGTATTTTTAAGGATTGAAAAATACAAAAATATATGTTGAGAGATACACTTAAAAGAATGGATACTGAACTGAATGATGTAGTGCATTATACGCTAGATATTCATGATGTTAATCATAAGATGAATGATTATATTGGTAAAAAGATTAAGATTGAGTGGAGTGGAGTTGTTATCTGTCAGTGTGGTAAAAAGTCTGATAAATTTTATCGTTCGGGTTATTGTTATAAATGTTTCTGGGAATCACCTTTGGCTTCTCAGAGTATTTTTAAACCAGAATTATGTACAGCTCATTTAGGAATTGAGGAAAGAGATCTGGAATGGGAAAAAGAATTTCAACTTGCACCTCACTATGTATACTTAGCCAACTCAAGTGGAATAAAGGTTGGTATAACAAGAGGTACGCAAGGAGTGACTAGATGGATGGACCAAGGGGCAAGTCAAGCAATATTTCTAGCTGAAGTGCCCAATAGAAGATTTTCAGGTGATATTGAAGTTTCTCTAAAACGCTTTGTGGCTGATGTAACCAATTGGCGTAAGATGTTAGCAGGAACTCCAGAACCAGTTGACTTAGTCAAAATGAAAGAGGAACTTTCTGTCCATGTTCCTGATGAGTTAAAGCAGTATATATTGCATAATAATACAGTAACAGAGATTAACTATCCAGTAACTCAATATCCTAAAAAAATAAAAAGTGTAAAGTTGGATCGCACACCAATTATTGAAGGTACACTTTTAGGGATTAAAGGACAATACTTATTATTAGATGGAGATAGAGTTTTTAATATCCGCTCGCATGAAGGTTTTATTTCTACTTTTAGCCAACAAGAAATCCCTCAGCAGGGCTTTTTATTTTAATTCCATAATAAAAGGAATTCTTGCCTGAATTCTGTCTCCTTTAAGTAATTCTTCAATTGACTCATTCATTTGAGTTGTGAAGCCGAACTTAGATAGAATTAGATCAGAAATACTAGCTTCTCCACCCAGTTTTAAGGAAAGCTCTTCAAACGGATTTTTCTTCTTAGGTAATGAGATAACTCTATAGTTTTCTAGTTTTGCCAAATATGCAGCAATGTCAATGGCTTTCTCAATTCCTCCATAAGTGTCAATTAAGCCAATTTCTTTAGCATCATAACCAGTCCAAACTCTTCCTTGCCCAATTTCATCTACTGCTGTTGTATTCATAGCCCTCCCTTCCCCAACTTTAGTAATAAAACCAATGTAGATATCAGATATACTTTTTTGAATTTTATTTTTCTCAAAAGTTGATAGTGGCCTATTGACGCCCATATCAGCATATTTTCCTGTATTAACCGTATCAATTGTAATGCCTATTTTTTTTTTGTAAAATTTACTTAGGTTAGGAATCATCCCAAATACACCGATTGAGCCTGTCAGTGTTGTCGGGTTAGCAACTATACTATCGGCAGCACAGGCAATATAATACCCTCCACTTGCAGCATAATCACCCATTGAAACAACTAAGGGTTTTTCGGCTTTTGCTAAAATTGTTTCTCTCCAAATCACATCTGCAGCTAAGGCGCTTCCTCCTGGAGAGTTTATTCTAAGGACAATGGCTTTTACATTTATATCTTCTCTTGCTTTTTTTATTGCTGCAGAAGTACTTATTGAACCTATACTTTTCTCATCACCTTTCCCTGAGTTAATAGAGCCGGTTGCGTATATAATAGCAATTTTATTTCTACTAATTTCTTTTTTATTACCTTTTACGTGTGTGTATTTGCTTAAAGTAATAATCGATAATTTTTCTGATCCCGATAAAGCTTTTAAAGTGTCTTCTAATTGATCTTGATACAAAAGTGCATCTACATACTTATAGTCAACACAAGATTTTGAATTTTCAAGAATTAAAGTATTAGCATGTTGCTGCACCTCTGTTAAAGTTAATTCCCTTTGATTAGCAATACTATCCATAATATTGTCAGCAAAAGAATTGAGCAATAATTGCATTTGCTTTCTATTAGCAACACTCATTTTATCTAAGATAAAGGGTTCAACGGCACCTTTGAATTTTCCATGACGTATTATCTGGACATCTATGTCTAATTTATCTAGCAACCCTTTATAAAACATAATACTTGCTGACAATCCTTTTATTTCTACTACCCCTTCAGGGTTCAAATAAACTTTGTTGGCCACTGATGATAAATAATAGGCTGCTTGGTTGTATACTTCCGAATAAGCAATAATAGGCTTACCTGTTTGTTTAAATTCAAGAAGTTTATTTCTAATTTCTTCTATTTGAGATAAGCCTGCACTTACATAAGGGGTATTAATATAAATAGCTTTAATATTCTCATCTGTTTTTGCCTTTTCAATGTTATCTAGTACTTGCTTTAGTTCAATAGTTTTAGATAGGTCACCAGAAAAGTTTATTCCTTCAAGAGGATTGTCTGAAGTGCGCTCAACTACTGAAAGTTCAGAAAGGTTTATTTTTAGTATGCTATTTTCTTTTACTTTGACTTCTTTATCATTATTGAGTGAAGACATACTTACACTTACAATACCAATAAAAAGCAAAACAATTACAAACACAGCCAATACCATTCCGACAATGGTAGATAATACATTTTTAAAAAAGAATTTCATATTTATTTTTTAGAGTTGGTAAATTTAAGCTATTTCAAAGAATTTATCATAGTTTCTTTTTATATTTGAGGACTTTAATGATAGATATGAATATAGTTTTTTTACAATTAGGAAGTAATCTTGGGGATAGAGAGCTTTTATTGAAAGATGCAATCACAGCAATTGTAAATAGAGTAGGTGATGTTGTTAAATTTTCAAAAGTTTATGAAAGTGCTCCATGGAGAGTTGAAGGGCAAGAGAATTATTTGAATCAGATATTAAAAGTAAGAACAACATTATCAGCTGAGGAAATATTATCGATTGTGCTTGATATTGAAAAGAAGCTAGGAAGAGTACGGCTTGAAAAGTGGGGCGAACGACTTATTGATATTGATATTATTTTTTATAATGATTCTATTATTGAAACATCAGAATTATGCGTACCTCACAAGCATTTACATGAGCGGATGTTTGTACTTACACCATTACATAATATTGCGCCAGAAATGATTCATCCAAAATACAATAAAACAATAGAAGAATTATTGAAAATGTGTAAGGATACCGAATTAGTAAAAGAGTATGAACTATAAGTTTTTAGTTGTTGAAGGAAATATTGGGGTTGGAAAAACTTCCTTGGCAAGCATGCTTGCTAAGGAATATCAGGCTCGTTTAATTTTGGAGTGCTTTGAAGAAAACCCTTTTTTGCCAAAATTTTATCAGGACCCAGAAAAACATGCCTTTCCTTTAGAACTCTTTTTTATGGCAGAGCGTTATCATCAGCTAAAAAATCAAAAAGAACAAGATTTATTTAGGCCTATTGCTATTGCAGATTATTTTTTCGTAAAATCTAAATTGTTTGCACAAAACAATTTAAAAAAAGATGAACAGCAATTATTCAATAATTTATTTGAGATTATGCTGTCCTCCTTGCCAAAACCTGATTTGTTAATATACTTGTATTCAAATGTTGATCGTTTGCAACAGAATATTAAGAAAAGAGGTAGAGATTTTGAACAAGAAATCACTGATGAGTATTTGCAAAATATCCAAAATCGGTATTTGGATTTTTTGAGAAAACAGAATCATTTTCCAGTGCTTTTACTGGATATTTCCAAAGTTGATTTTAAAGAAAATGAAAAAGTATATTCAAGAATAAAACAGTTATTAGAAAATACCTATGAACGAGGAGTGCATCAATTCAACTTAGCTGAGCCAATTTTGTAAATCCTTTCCAATAAGCTTTTCTAACTTCAAAATATCTTCTTTGTAAAAAGTATGTGTAAGTCTCTTTTTTAATGCTGGGGCTAATGGACTTGCTTTTTTATAAGCAGAATTAAATATAAATTGAATCATAAATTCAGGAAGGTAGTTTCTGAACTGTATATTTGGAATTAAGTTGTAATACCTCAGCTTCATTATTATCCAACCAAATATTCCCTTAGGTGTTCCTGAAACATTGGCTTTCTTACTAATATCTGGTATGAATGAGTTATCTATATTTAGAAATTTAAAAACATCTTGAGTTGATTTAATAGGGTTTTTAATAAGATCTTCAAAAAGTAAAATTTTTATATTTTCTTTTTGAAATAGATTATAATATAGCTCGAGTTGCTCAGTATAATACCCTTTGCCTTTGTAATGATAAAGTGGACTCCAGTTTTCATCTTTACGCTCTGATTCTTTATTAAAAGCAGTTTCAAAATCAGTTAAAGGTTCTCTATCTGCCCTTCTTGCATGCAGAAAGTTCGAATAAGCACGAGCAACTGGTTGCCTGAGTATAGCAATAATCTTGATGTTAGGCAGGTGCTGTTGAATTAAGCTAGGACACTCTTCATTGGAAATATAAGCAGGGGATGCTTCTCCAATTGCCTTTTCATTTTTCACATCATTAAAGAGTTGGTAGTACTGCTCAAAAGTTGTTATCTTCTTTGTTTTTCTTCCATGTACTTTGAAATTATTATTTTTCTGAAAGTTATTAAAGAACATGGGTTCTTTAATAGCTGTCATAAATACATCTGGGTGTTGCTTTAAGTAGGTGTATAATGATGTAGTTGCCGCCTTCATAGCGCCAATAATGATAAAATTTGGTTTTTTTTGTTTAGTCATATTCAAAAAAATAACCCCTTCTTTTGAAAGGGGTTATTCATGTTTTATTGGATTAACCTTTCTTATTTTGTTAATGCGATAAATGCTTCATTTGCTCTTAAATTTACAAATTCTAAATCAATACTAGCTTCTGCTTTGTAGTTTGCATTTGCAGAAATAGCATTTGTTAAGTTGCTAATTACAGCATCATTTTCTCCTGATCTAGCAGCAGCAATTGCATTTAAGTAATGACAAGCAGCAGTTGCTTCATTGCAAGTTGAATTCTTGCCATTCAAAATTTGTGCCAAGACAGCGTTATGTGATTTTCCGTTTTTGAAAAATCTTGCTGCTTTTTTGTACTCACCCTGTCTTATGTTTAAAGTAGCCTGGTTGTATTCAGAAGTATTTGCTTTGTCAAACAGTACTTGAGCATTTGCTAATTCACCAATTCTTGCTGCAACTATTCCTTTATTTGTAGATATGTCAGAATTTTCTTTTGAAATAGATACAGCTTTATTAAGATAAACCATAGCAGTATTTAAGTCATCATTTGCTATGTGCATGCAAGCGATATTGTTGTATCCTCTCCAATCATTGTGTAATTCAACAACTTTATTGTAAATACCTTCCTTTACAGTTTCATCATCAGTTAAAGTTGCTGAGAATAATAATTCTTTTACATCTAGAACTTCAGGAGTTGTAGATGAAAGTCTTGCTATCTCTTCATCAGTTCTTTTTGGTTCGAATGAGCGAATTACAATAATTGCTTTTCTTAATTGTGGTAAAACATCATCTTCAAGTGCATCATAAATTTCAGCTAAATCTCTTATTTGTTGTTCTCTTAACTCTAAATCTTCAACAGAATTTACAATTTTATTAATTCTTCTTTTGTCTTTTATATCAGAAGCTTTTACTAAAGATTCAAATCCTGCCCAATCCTCTCCAATTGAAGTTTCAGTGTATAATTCAGTATTTGTTGCCCCATCTAATTTTAAAGTACGCAATAATCTTTTAGTATAACTAAGTGTACTTTTCATTCTGTTGTCCGAAACATTATCATTCATGTTTACTGACCCTTCAGGAGAGGCAAAAGATTTAATTTCAATAGAATGTGTTTTGTATCCATTTTTAGCAAATGCTGTTAATTTCTTAATGTCTCCGTCACTTTTTTCAGTTGTTCTGATGTTAGCTTGATTTACTAAAAAATAGATAGTAGCTGTTTCTTCTAAAATAGTTTCATGCTCGTAGCCATGATTGTCGTTTGCTAATTCTTCATTGTTCAACACTCTTGTTGATGTTGCAATTACACCATTTGCAATATTGATAGGTCCTAATATTTTTTCTTTATCTTTTAATTTTGCAGTAGATCTTAATTCTAAAGTAGAATTTATCATATCTGCACTATACTTAATAGCATCTTGATAGTTAAAATTACCTCCAGTAGCATTGAAAATTGTAGCTTCACCACCTGTCGCTTCTTCACCCTGTATAGTAATAGTTTTAAAAGCAGTTTCTCCATTAGCATATACTAATACTGGAGTAAAATCAACAGTTGCTTTTTTTGCGAAATATTTTTCAGCAAAAGTTGCGTCTAAGGTTAATGATACATTTCCAGCATGTGTTTGTAAAGTAGAAGGCGTTACCGTATAGCTTACTGTTTCATATTTACTTGCCATATTATTTAATCCACAACTACTCATTGCAGTAGCTAAAATTAAAATATAAAATATTTTTGAAATCCCCATTTCTTTGTTTTTGTTTAATTTATAATTATTGCAAAAGTAAAAAATTATTAAAGATATATTGTCTCATGAGTATAGGTTTTACAATTATATTGTTAGTAATTGCATTATGATAAAATTTTTACTTAGATTTGCGCTAACTTAAATCAATATCATGTTAAAAAAACTTACTCTCATTATTTCGACTGTTGTACTTTCCAGTAGCTTATTATTCGGACAGAAGGATTTAGATCAAACAACTATTGATGTATCGAATTTCTTTGAAAAAGATTGGTCTATAGGTTTTAATTATGGTATAACTAAATTTAATGGAGATATTAGTCAGTATGCTTTTGTTTGTGCTAAACAAACAGGATTGTCATATCAAGATTCAGATTTCCAAGAATCAAGATCAGCCTTTGCTTTCAGTTTAGAAAAAAAGATCAGCAATAAATTTTCATTTAATATAGAATATGTTACTGGAGAGTTTGCTGGCTTAAGGAGGCCAAATGAATATATAGGTTATGAAATTGATTATCCTTACGAGATCGCAGAAGGATCTCTAGATGGAAATAAATTTGTAACATCTTTTAATGAAATTGACATGTTGTTTAACTATTCTTTAAATTCTTGCCTCACAAATTCTATAAAAAAAGAACTGCCTGAAAATCTTTCTGTTATTGTGAAAATGGGGTTTGGTTATAATGTATTTAGAAGTTTGAGAACAAATTTATATTCTGATGAGTATGTATATAGTCATGGATATGATGAGCTTACCAAAAATGAATCAAAGAACGGTATAGCTGAATCTGTGATTATTTATGGTGCTAAAATAAAGTATGAAATCAATGATGGTGTTAGTTTATTAGTAGATTATACCGTCAGAAATAGTCTGTCAGATAAGTGGGATTCATCAATCATGGATGGAGGTCAAGGAAATGATAAGTTTTCTCTTTTCTCATGTGGGCTAGCATATACAATTCCAGAAAAAGTTAATGCTAAGGATTAATCATAGTTAATTTTGAGATTGTTGATTAAGCATTCAATTTCCTCCATAAATCCCAAATAACAATTCCAGTAGTTACGGCTATATTTAGAGAATGTTTTGTTCCGAACTGTGGTATTTCTATAACTTCATTACAAAGATCGATTGCCTGCTGCTTAACTCCATTCACTTCATTTCCCATTATAATCGCAATTGGTTTTTCAGGTAATTCAAATTCGGTTAGTAAAGTAGATTTTTCTGTTTGTTCTACTCCAATAACATAATATTCCTCTTTAATTAATTGTTGTACCGCATCAGTTGTATTTTCAACGTATTCCCAATTAACAGAGTCAGTTGATCCTAGGGAAGTTTTACGAATTTCCTTGTTAGGAGGTGTAGCTGTTATACCACATAGAATAATATTTTCAATTAAAAAAGCATCAGAAGTACGAAATACTGAGCCAATATTTAAGGCACTCCTTACATTGTCAAGTACAATGGTAATAGGTGTTTTTTTAGCTATTTTAAACTCTTCAATATTTATTCTTTGTAAATCTTTGTTTTTTAACTTTTTCATCACTTATATTTGTTGCAAAATTAAAGAATAAATTTTTGTCAGTAAAGAAGAAGAGAGAAAATAAAATCACTCCTTTAATGGGGCAGTATAATGCAATAAAAACAAAGCATCCTGAGGCTTTATTATTGTTCCGAGTTGGCGATTTTTATGAAACCTTTGGGCAAGATGCTGTCAAAACATCTAAGGTTTTAGGTATTGTACTTACAGCAAGGAATAATGGGGATTCAAAAATTGAATTAGCTGGTTTTCCACATCATTCATTAGACACCTATTTGCCTAAATTGGTGCGAGCAGGAGAAAGAGTTGCAATTTGTGATCAGTTAGAAGACCCAAAACAGGCAAAAGGAATAGTAAAAAGAGGTGTTACTGAATTGGTAACTCCAGGAGTCTCGTATAATGAGTTAACTCTAGAATCTAATAAAAATAATTTTTTAGCAGCAGTTTTTTATGGGAAGAAAAATATTGGAGTTTCTTTCTTAGACATTTCTACAGGAGAATTTTTGATAGCAGAAGGAAATAGTAATTATGTAGATAAATTATTGCAAAGTTTGAAACCTACTGAAGTAATTTATCAGAAAACAAAAAATAGGAAATTTGAAGAAGATTTTGGTTCTTCTTTCTATACTTATATGTTGGATGATTGGGCATTTACAACTGATTATACTAATGATTTACTACTCAATCAATTTGATACAATTTCCTTAAAAGGTTTTGGTGTTAGTGAGCTAACTGATGGTGTTATTGCTGCAGGTGTGGCATTACATTATTTAAATGAAACGCACCATCATCAAACAAAACATATCTTAGGTATTTCACGCATTGAAGAAGAAAAATATGTGTGGATGGATAGATTCACAATCAGGAATTTGGAATTGTTCTACTCTCCAAATCAAGGCGCAAAAACATTGATTGAAGTGTTGGATGATACAAAATCAGCAATGGGTGCAAGGATGTTAAAAAGATGGTTAGCCTTGCCCCTAAAAAATAAAGAATATATAACTGAACGTCATAACATAGTGGAGCAAATGCTTGCAAGTGAAAAGCTTTCAAATGTACTTTCTGAAGAGATAGCTAGAATTGGAGATTTAGAACGCTTGATATCAAAAGTAGCTACTCTACGTATAAACCCAAGGGAATGTGCAAGATTAAAAGATGCGTTAATTGCTTTGAAACCTATTCAAGAAACTTGTTCATCATCTTGCAAAGATTTACAACAATTAGCAAGTAAGATAAATTCTTGTGACATTATTAAGGATAGAATAGAGAAAGAATTAAGTAACAACCCGCCTATGCTGATTCATAAAGGAAATGTGATAAAAGAAGGGGTAAATGTGGAACTTGATGATTTGCGTTCTATTCAAAATTCAGGAAAGGAATATTTGAATAAAATGCTTGAAAGGGAGATTGAGAGGACTGGAATTACCTCTTTAAAGATATCTTTTAATAATGTATTTGGTTATTATCTGGAAGTGAGAAATAGGTTTAAGGAGCAAGTGCCAGAGGAATGGATTAGAAAACAAACGCTAGTGAGTGCAGAGCGCTACATAACTGAAGAGTTAAAGGAATATGAACACAAGATTCTAAGTGCTGAAGGTAGAATTTTAGAAATTGAAAACAGTCTATTTTCTGAATTAGTACAAAGTATAGCAGAACATATTCAGCCGATACAGCAAAATGCTCATATAGTTTCACAATTGGATTGTTTGCTTTCATTTTCATCTATAGCGAAAACACATAATTATGCTAAACCAAGTGTTAATACTGGTTCTGATTTAGTAATAATAAAAGGAAGACATCCTGTAATTGAACAGCAACTAGAAATGGGTACACCTTATATTCCTAATGATTTAACATTAAATAGAGATCATCAACAAATCATGATGATATCTGGACCTAATATGTCTGGTAAATCAGCTTTGTTAAGGCAAACTGCACTTATTGTGCTAATGGCTCAAATAGGAAGTTTTGTTTCTGCAGAAGGTGCAGAAATCGGTTTGATAGACAAGATATTTACTAGAGTAGGGGCTTCCGATAATATATCAATGGGAGAGTCCACTTTTATGGTGGAAATGAATGAAACTGCTAGTATTTTGAATAATCTATCGGATAATAGCTTGATATTGTTAGATGAAATAGGGCGAGGGACAAGTACTTATGATGGAATCTCTATTGCTTGGGCAATTGCTGAATATTTGCATGAACATCCTACTAAAGCAAAAACATTATTTGCTACTCATTATCATGAGCTAAACGAAATGACAGAGCAATTTTATAGAGTAAAAAATTATAACGTATCAGTAAAGGAAAGTGGGAAAAATATTATTTTTATCAGAACATTAAAGGAAGGAGGGAGTGAGCATAGTTTTGGTATACATGTAGCGAAAATGGCAGGTATGCCAAATCAAATTGTAAGAAAAGCAGAAAAAATTCTGAAACAATTAGAATCCTTAAGAACAAAAGAAAGTAATACTGAGGCGATAACTGGGGAAAGTGATATGCAGTTGAGCTTTTTTAAGTTAGATGATCCTATATTAGAAGAGCTAAGAGAAGAAATAAAAATGTTGGATGTCAATACATTAACACCAGTTGAAGCCTTGATGAAATTGAATGAAATAAAAAAACTATTAGGAAAGTAGTTTTTGGTTTTGTAGTATTGATTATTTAATTAAATTTGCCGTCCCTATTGCGAGTGTAGCTCAGGGGTAGAGCATCACCTTGCCAAGGTGGGGGTCGTGAGTTCGAATCTCATCACTCGCTCGCTAGTTCTTTAAAAGAGAAAAATATTTGCCCTGCCCGGGTGGTGGAATTGGTAGACACGTTGGACTTAAAATCCAATGGACATTAGTCCGTACGGGTTCAAGTCCCGTCCCGGGTACTTAACAGGAGATAGTCGAAAGATTGTCTCCTGTTTTTGTTTTTTACATGTTCTTCAACAAGAAACAGAGTTAGGATTTTTTATAGACTATCTATTATAACTTCAGTTGCTCCTGCATTATTTTTAATATAGTTTTTACCTATTGAACTGTCAAAATCATTAAAAGCTAAAATAGTAGTTTTAAGTTCTGAATAATTACTAATGCTTTTTGCTCCTTCTAATTCTATCAATTCATTTGCTTCTTTGAATTTTTGATAATTAGGACCAAACACAACAGGCAATCCAAAAGTGACAGCTTCAAGTATATTATGAATTCCTGACCCAAATCCCCCTCCAATATAAGCAAGATTTCCATATTTATAAATATTAGAAAGGATGCCTATACTGTCAATAATCAGTACATTATTATTCCTGATATTTATGTTGTTTGCTTTTGAAAATAATAAAGCATTAGTCTGGTTTTTTAATTCACTAATATGCTGCATCTCATGTGGGGCGATAATGTAGTTGTAATTAGGATTCTCCTTAATATATTTTGCTAAAAGAGCTTCATCCTTAGGCCAAGTACTGCCACAGATAATGGTGGTTTTATTTTCGGAAAATTCTTCAATTAATGGAATGCTTATTTTGTTTTGAATATTGCTAATAACACTATCAAAACGAGTATCTCCAGCAACAGTACAATTGAAAAAACCAATGTTTTTTAATAATTCTTTTGAATTTTCATCTTGAACAAAAAAGTGATTTACATTATTAAGTTGCTTTGCAAACCAATCATATTGAAAAAAAGATTGTTCTTCTCTAAAGATACTAGAAACTGAATAAAAAGGAATATTGTTTTTATTAAGTTCAGCCATATAATTGAACCAAAATTCATATTTAATAAAAAACACTTTTATAGGATTTATAATGCTTATGAATTGTTTTGCATTTTTCTTTGTATCGGCAGGAAGATAGAATACCCAATCTACTCCATCATAATTTTTGCGAATTTCATAACCTGTAGGCGAAAAAAAAGTGAGTAATATTTTATGAGTTGGGTGTTTTATTTTGTAGCCTTCAATAATAGGTTTTCCTTGTTCAAATTCCCCTAAAGAAGCACAATGAAACCAAACAATATCGTGATCTTCTTTTGTTGCTTCAGCTAGTTTTTGAAAAATAGTTTTTCTTCCTTCTACCCATAACTTAGCTTTAAAATTAAATAGGGCTGCAATACGAATTGCAATTACATAACTCTTAATACTGATAGTGTATAAAATATTCATTTAGTAATAATGAAATTTTTCTTCATTTTTGCGGTGGATAGGAATAATTACGCCCATATTGATTCCTAATAGGTTATCCCAGCTTCCTGTATTTGGGGTGTATTCTGCTTTGTCAAATAGGTATGGGCGTTTATTTTTTGTATAAGCAATAGTCATATTCATTCCAGCATACATCTGAAATTTTCCATTCGGGCTATAAAATTTATAACTTGCTTTCCATTGTGTACTAATACCATTTGTTAATCGATCATATCCTTTTTTGTATTCTTCATTCAATTGTGGTACGTTTTGGCTTTTAGTATCAATAAAAATTTGATGTTGCAAAAATCCTACTCCTGCTGAAAGATAAATCCCACTTAAATTATTTACTTTTGAATGATAGGCATAACCTACAAAAGCATGAACGTCAAAACCTCTTTCCATAAGGTTTATGTTTGAATATGCTCCTTCCGCTCCAATGATTGCCCCAGTTGATGTAGTAATATTGTCAAAAATAGAAGTGTCTTTTACATTATTGCTAAAGAGGTATCCTCCTTCTATTCCGTAAAACAGGTTGTTTTCTTTTTCTTTAAAGAAAGAAAATCCGACAGATGAATTATCGCCAAATCGGTCAGCTAAGTCACCAATTGGTAATTGATGAGTGTAGCCAACAGTAATGGCGCTTTGCTTATTTTTTTGAGCAAGAGAGGTCAAAGAAAAGCAAATAAAACAAAGTGTTGTTAGGATTCTCATAATTGATTGTCAGATTTGTGGGCTAAAATACATTTTCAGTGGCTAATTAACGCAATGCATTGCCTATATTTGTCTCCTATTTTTAAAAAATAAAAAGAAGAGATGAGTAAAACAATATTAATTACTGGAGGAGCAGGCTTTATAGGTTCGCATGTAGTACGTTTATTTGTAAATAAATACCCAGATTATAAAATTGTAAACCTGGATAAATTGACTTATGCTGGAAATCTTGAAAATTTAAGGGATATTGAAAATAAGGATAATTATATTTTTGAAAAAGGAGATATAGTTGATGAAGGGTATGTCAACGATTTGTTTGCTAAATATAACTTTGACGGGGTAATTCATTTGGCGGCTGAAAGCCATGTAGATCGTTCTATTACAAATCCTATGGAATTTATCATGACCAATGTAGTGGGAACAGTTAACCTGTTGAATGTAGCCAAAGATGCATGGAAAGGCAATGAAGATGGGAAATTATTTTATCACGTTTCAACCGATGAAGTGTATGGAAGTTTAGGCGATACAGGCCTGTTTTTAGAAACTACATCATACGACCCTCAATCACCATATTCATCTTCAAAAGCTAGTTCTGACCATTTTGTGCGGGCTTATGGAAATACTTATGGTATCCCTTTTGTAATTTCAAATTGCTCCAACAATTATGGACCAAGTCAGTTCCCTGAAAAATTATTACCACTTTTTATAAATAACATCAGAAATGGAAAAGCATTGCCCGTTTATGGTGATGGAAAATTTACGCGTGATTGGTTGTATGTAGTGGATCATGCCATTGCAATTGATAAAATTTATCATGAAGGCAGAAATGGAGAGACTTATAATATTGGCGGATTTAACGAATGGACAAATATTGATTTGATAAAATTATTGTGCAAGCAAATGGATATTGCTTTAGGAAATGAAGCCAGAACTGCAGAAAAATTAATCACTTATGTGAAGGATAGACCTGGACACGATAAACGTTATGCCATTGATGCTAATAAGTTGAAAAATGAATTGGGTTGGGAGCCTTCCCTACAATTTGAAGAAGGATTGATGAAAACTATTGCTTGGTATTTAGCTAATGAAAAATGGATGGACAGTATTAATTCTGGGGATTATCAAAAATATTACGAACAACAATACAGTTAAAAGATGTTAAAGTGGTTTTTAAAAAAGAAAGAACATGAGTGTGAACCACGCAACTTCTCTGTTTTAAAAACAGATATCCATTCTCATTTTATTCCAGGAATTGATGATGGTTCTCCTGACATGGAAACGACAATAGCCTTAATAGAAAAAATGCAGGTTTTGGGTTTTGAAAAGATAATTACCAGTCCTCATGTGATGAGTGATTTTTATCAAAATTCTTCAGAAATAATCTTGCAAGGACTAGCTGATGTACGTAGGGAATTAAAAGCGAGAAAGATTAATATGGAAATTGATGCGGCAGCTGAGTACTATATTGATTATGAGTTTGAAAAGAAAATAGGTAAGGAAGAATTCCTAACTTTTGGTGATAATTATATTTTGGTGGAACTTTCTTTTATGCAGGCGCCAAGAAATCTTTTTGAGATTATTTTTAAATTGCAATTAGAGGGATATAAAGTAGTGTTAGCTCATCCTGAAAGGTATAATTATTATACAATGAAAGATTATGAGAAGTTTATAAGTAGAGGGGTGATTTTGCAGATTAATTTACTTTCGTTAATTGGTTATTATTCTCCTCAAGTTAAGAAAAAAACAGAATCTTTAATTAATGCAGGTATGGTAAGTTTGGTAGGTACTGATTGTCATAATATGAATCATGCAGAACTTTACGAAAAATGCCAGATTCAAAAAACCTGGCATGATTTAGTAAATAGCGGAAAACTATTAAACGTTACTTTATAAACTAGCGCTTAGTGTGTTTAGCTTTCTATCCACTTTTTTAAATAATCCTTGTAATACTTTCCCTGGACCTACTTCAGTTACTGAGGATAAACCATCAGCAATCATTTGTTGCATAGTTTGTGTCCAGAGTACAGATGTAGTAAGTTGTTTTTTTAAATTTTCTTTAATTTCTTCCGGATTAGTAATAGCTGTTGCTGTTACATTTTGGTAAATAGGACAAATTCCTTCAGTAAAATTAGTCTCGTCAATTGCTTGTTCTAATTCTGCTCTAGCAGGCTCCATAAGTGGAGAGTGAAACGCTCCACCAACAGGCAGTTTAATTGCTCTTCTTGCTCCAGCTTTTGTTAATTTCTCACAGGCAATATCTATTCCTTCATTACTGCCTGAAATTACCAATTGCCCTGGACAGTTATAGTTTGCAGGAACAACCACTTCTTTAATTTCTTTACAGATATTTTCAACTACTTTATTCTCTAATCCTAAAACAGCTGCCATAGTTGATGGGTTTTGCTCACAAGATTTTTGCATAGCCATTGCTCTTTTGGAAACTAATTTTAATCCATCATCAAAGGATAAATAGCCTACCGCTACTAAAGCAGAAAATTCACCTAAAGAATGTCCTGCAACCATTTCAGCTTGAAAGGAGTCCCCTAATACTTTTGCTAAAATTACAGAATGCAAGAAAATTGCAGGCTGGGTTACTTTTGTTTGTTTTAGCGCTTCAGCATCTTCTCCGAACATAATATCAGTAATAGAAAATTCTAAGATTTCATTAGCTTTTTCAAATAGTTGCTTTGCATTTATTGATGCTTCATATAAGTTTTTCCCCATTCCAGGAAATTGGGCGCCTTGCCCAGGAAATACATATGCTTTCATATAAGATATAGTTTTGAGTTATTAGAGAATAGTCACTAGTATCTGTTCTTTATTTAATCAAATTCATAAATTCTGCTCTTGTTTTTTCATCTGAGATAAAGATGCCTGAAAAAGCAGATGTTGTTGTGGAAGAGTGTTGTTTCTGTACGCCTCTCATTTGCATGCAAAGGTGTTGCGCTTCAATGACAATTGCCACACCTCTTGCATTCAAAGTTTCCTGTATACAGTCTTTTATTTCGTCAGTTAGGCGTTCTTGTACCTGTAGTCTTCTTGCAAAAACATCTACAATTCTTGGTATTTTACTAAGCCCTACAATATGTCCATTTGGTATGTAAGCAATATGTGCTTTCCCAAAAAATGGTAACATATGGTGTTCGCACATGGAATATAATTCAATATCCTTCACCAAAACCATTTGACTGTAATCTTCATCAAACATAGCAGATTTTAAAATCTCAGTAGGGTTTTGATTATAACCATTAGTTAAGAATTCCATAGATTTTGCAACACGCTCAGGTGTTTTCAGAAGCCCTTCTCTTTCAGGATTTTCTCCAATTTCTGATAAAACCGATTGAATATTATCGGCTATCTTTTTATTATAAGTATCACTCATTTTTTTATAAATAGTCTGCAAATATACTACCTTTTCTTTTGGTATATTTGTCAAATGAAGATACTATTGGTTGTAGCTACTGATCATGAGATTATTGCAAGTAGATTTAAAGGATGTACCATTCTAATTACAGGAGTGGGAATGGTGAATACTGCTATTCAACTGACTAAAGAATTATTGCAGAATAAATATGATTTAGTAATTAACATGGGAGTAGCTGGTTCTTTTTCAGATGTAATTAAAATAGGAAATGTAGTTGAGGTAGTTGAGGATAGCTTTTCAGAATTAGGTTTTGAAAATGGAGTAGGTTTTGAACAGTTTTCTGATTTTGAGTTAGGAACTAGATATAGTGTAGAAGGAAAAACTGATTTGCAAAAAATGAGGGGGATTACGGTAAACACCGTTCACGGAAATGAAAAATTAATATCTGAAATTGTCAACAGATTAAATCCTGATGTGGAAAGTATGGAGGGAGCAGCTGTTTTTAAAGTATGTAACGAATTTGGGGTTCCTTGCATTCAGATAAGAGCGATTTCTAATAATGTAGAAAAGCGTAATAAAGCAAACTGGAACATACCCTTAGCAATTCATAATTTAAATAATCAAGTAGCAAAAATAATTATTGAACTATGAAATTAACTTTAGGTTTTTCACCTTGCCCAAATGATACTTTTATATTTGATGCACTCGTTCATCATAAAATTGATACGGAAGGGTTAGAGTTTGAGGTGGTTTTTGCTGATGTAGCACAATTAAATAAATGGGCTTTTCAAGGTAAATTGGATATTATAAAACTCAGTTATAATGCTTTTACACATTGTGTAAACAATTATGTCCTTATGGATAGCGGCTCGGCACTTGGGAATAATTGTGGCCCATTACTTATTAAGAAACCAAATACGATTTTAACTAAGGAGAGTAAAATTGCCATTCCTGGAAAATACACAACTGCCAATATGTTACTAAGTATTGCTTTCCCAGAAAATCAAAATAAAATCGAAACACTTTTTTCTGAAATTGAAAATCAGGTGCTTGAAGAGAGAGTAGATGCAGGGCTTATTATTCACGAGGGCCGGTTTACCTATAAAGATAAAGGTCTGGATAAAGTAAGTGATTTAGGTAAGTTTTGGGAGACGGAGACTGGCTTACCTATTCCTTTAGGTGGTATTGTAGTGAAACGAGAATTACCTTTTTCTGAACAAAAGAAAATAGAAAGAGCACTCAGGAATTCAGTGGAATATGCTTTTGAAAATCCAAATAGTTCGGCTAATTTTGTAAAGTGTCATGCACAAGAAATGGAAAAGGAAGTTGTGGATGCACACATTGCTTTATATGTTAATGATTATTCTATTTCGTTAGGTGCTCAAGGTGAAAATGCTGTGAAGTTGTTTTTTGAAAAAACAGGTAATCCTTCATGTAATATTTTTCTTTCATCCTTAAAAAACTGAGAAACACCCTTTTTTAGTAAAGAGATACTAAGAAAAATAACAAAGACTATTTCCAATTGTAAAGTATCGTGCCAACTTATTTCCTTAAATTTGCAAAATGAAAAAATACATATTTCTTTTTTTGATTTTCCCTTTTGTTATTGCAGCACAAAGCCTATATGACCCTCAAGATTTATATGACGCTTCAGGCGGATTGTTTGATGAAGACTCTATTAGAGTTATTGATTTAGAGTTTTATAATCCAAATTATCATAGTTATTTGGTTAATTCATGGTATTATTCTCCCTCTGAGAGAATCCCTGCTGTATTAACTTTAAATGGAACTACTTATGATAGTGTTGGGGTACGCTATAAAGGTAATTCTACCTTTTGCCTCCCAAATGATAATTCTAACCCTAAGGTCCCATATAATATTGATATGAACCATTTTGTTGATGGACAACAGTTATTGTATTATAATAAGATAAAGTTAGCCAATGCTTGGATGGATCCTACATTTGTGAAACAAATTGTTAGTAGTAATATCTACAGGAGATATTTGCCAACAGGAGAATCTAATTTAGTAAAACTAAATGTGCAAGGAAATTATGTGGGGCTTTATGTTAATGACGAATCTATTAACAAACAGTTTCTGAAAAAACATTTTGACGAGAAATCTGGTCCATTGTTTAAATGTGATAATATTGATAGATTCTGTGATACTGCTAATGCTCCTTCTGCAATGCCTCCTAATTTGTATTACATGGGTGATGATACAACCTTATATTATGATAGTTATGATATGAAATCTGAGCAAGGATGGGGGGAGTTAGTAAACCTAATAAAAGTTCTTGATTTAGATTTCCAAAATATAGATAGCGTTTTAAATGTAGACAGAACGCTTTGGGCGTTTGCCGTAAATCAGGTTCTTTTGAATTTGGATTGCTATAATACTTATTATATTCATAATTATTATTTGTATCAAACAAAAGACGGCTTGTTTCAAATGATTCCATGGGATTTAGATAATACTTTCTCCGGAGCTATTATGGGGTTTGATTACTTTAATCAATCTAATATCTATGAATATGATCCTTATCATGATGGATCTCCGAATTCTCCAGCAGCAAGACCTCTTGCTGAGAAACTGTTTAATGATCCTTTTTATAGAAAAATATATACTGCTCATATAAATACTATAATTGAAGAGTCGTTAGATACTAGCATGATAAGATCTAATATTGATAATTTACAAAATTTAGCATATAATGCGGCTAATCAAGACAACAACAAGGGTTTCTCTATGACTGATTATTATGAAAATGTCAACAATGCTATATGGACAAATTGGGGGTTCGGAGGAATATTAAGTACTATTAATGAGAGAAAACAATTCTTACTTAATCATCCTGAAATTTCTTTAGTGCCTCCTACTATTAAAAATGTAATGATAAATACTAACTTGTTAACTGCTGAGGTATCTAATGCTAATTCTGTAGAGTTGATGGCTACAACAAGTGAGTATAATTCAAAGTTTCAATCTTTTATAATGCTAGATGATGGTACAAATGGTGATGTAGTTTCCAATGATGGTATTTATTCAGTAGTACTGCCATTTCAGTCTATTGGATTGGAGGTAAAGTTCTATATTAGGTCAGAGAATGATGATGCTATAAAACTTAACCCACAAAGAGCAGAGTATGAGTTGTATACTTATTCTGCTACTACAAGTATCTTGGAGGCTACTTTTACTGAAGCTCCAGTTCTGATTAAAATTACTGATATTTTAGGCAGGACTATTGCTCCAAGACATAACACTCCTTTGTTCTATATTTATAGTGATGGGAGTGTAGAAAAACGATTTATTGTAAAATAGAAAACAGATTTTTAGTCCTTTAATTATAATATGAAAAAGAAAGAAATAATAGCATTAGTAATTGAGGGAGGAGGTTTTAAATCAGTTTTTACAGCAGGAGTTTTAGATGCATTTTTAGTAAATAAATTTAATCCTTTTGATATTTATATTGGTGTTTCAAGTGGGGCAATGTGTCTGTCTTATTACGTAGCGAGTCAATATAAAACCTATTTTTCATTATCTAAAGAAGTTTCTGTTGATAGGAAATTCTTAAGTTATAGTCATGCCCTATCAGAACAAGGGTATATGGATTTAAATTTTTTGTCAAAATATGCAAAAACAAACAATCCCTTAGATTTACAAAAGATTAAAGAATCTACTGAAAATAAACAGTTTTATATTGTTGCTACAAATCTTGAAAATGGAAAGCCGGTTTATTTAGAGCCAAATCCAAAAAATCATTACAAATGCCTACAAGCAACTTCGACATTACCTTTTTTTACTAAAGGCTCTTGTGAAATTAATGGAGTAAAATTTATGGATGGAGCATGGTCTGATGGAATCCCAGCAAAGTCGGCAGTTGATTTTGGGGCAACTAAAATAATTGTTATAAGGCCTAATCCTTTAGGTTACAAGCTAAACGGATTAAGTTATTTGGGATTAATTGCTGGATACTGGTGGAAGAGCAATCCAAAAGTAAGGGATAATTTTTTTGAGGAAGGAGATAGATATAATGAAGCAGTAGATTTTTTAACAAAAGATCATGAAGATATTGAGATTCTACAGATATGTCCCGAGAGTTTTTTAAAATCAAATGTAGTTGGCACGAGTGTAGATGACTTAAAACAGGATTATCATAATGGTTTAGAAAAGGGTATGGATTTTCTTAATACTGATTTTCTATAAAAAATCTCCATATTACTGAGAAGGTTGTAGAAGATAAAACAAATTTATTGTCTTACATGTCAGATTCTGATTCAGAAGATATTGATATTATAAGTTATAATATATGGGTTTTAGAAAATTAGATCATTTGGATGTGTAAGGTTTTATTATCACATGTGTATGATAGAATGTTTTTATTATACTATCATTGCACTAATGAATAAAAAACTTATGAAAAATATTTTATTTGCTATTACTATTGTTTTGGGGTTAACTCAAATATCACAAGCACAAAATTCTTATCCTATTGATGGAAAGTGGACTTACGAAGCTAGTTTAAATACGATGTATATTCTTGACAACGGAATTCGTTATACCTATTATTGTGTAGGTAGTAATTGTGATTCATTATATCAAACATATCAAGTAGGTGATACTAATGCTATTCCAGGAACTAATCCTTATGCATTTGAAAATGACACACTAACAATTGATTTGCATTTCGGAAATGAATTAGTTACTCCAGTTACATTTGAATGTGAGGGGGATAAAGCAAGATTTGTAATACCAGCTTATAATATGCTTAGAGTAGGAAATAATTGTAGTACAACAGATATAGGTGATGAAGAAATAAACCATAAGAAAAGAGAGTTAGTTAAAATAATTGATCTTTTAGGAAAAGAAACAAAAGGCATGAAAAATAAACCTCTTTTTTACATCTATGATGATGGAACGGTTGAGAAAAGAATAATTATTGGTGGACCTCTCGGTCCTAATTTCGATCTTTTTTAAACAATTGCATTAATCTTCTCAATTTGTTTTTTTGTAAGTTTTCCATTCAGCCAATCGGCGCTAATTTCAGCATCATACTTTTTATAGAAATCTATTGCAGGACTATTCCAATCTAATACTTGCCATATCATGCCATTCAGATTTTGTTCCTTACATATTTTGATTGTTTCTTCAAATAATTTAGATCCAATGCCAAATCTTCTATATTCTTTTTTAATTACAAAGTCTTCAAGGAATAAGAATTTTCCTTTCCAGGTAGAATAGCGTATCCAATAAAATGATAATCCAATAATCCTATTGTTGTCTTCAGCAACTAAAAACCAAAACCATGGGCGGTATCCAAATCCGTCATTCTCTAAATCTTCTAATGTAATGGTTACTTCATCTAGAGACTTTTCATAATTAGCTAATTCTTTGATTAGTTCTAGTGCTGATGGTAGGTCTTCTTTAACTCCTTTTCTAATAATTGTTTTCATAAAGCTAAAATAATAAAAGGAATTAGTATTAGAAATATTCATTGAATTTGATAAACATTTGTACTTTTGAATAATTATTATCATGATATATGAAAGAAGCTGAAAAAAAGATACTTGGGGTTTCAGCATTTTACCATGACTCAGCTGCAGCTTTAATTATTAATGATAGAATTATTGCTGCTGCTCAAGAAGAAAGATTTACTAGAGAAAAGCAATCTTCAAAATTTCCAGTTGAAGCTATTAAATATTGTTTAGAAGAAGCGGGACTTGAAATTGATGAGTTAGATGCTGTTGTTTTTTATGATAAACCACTATTAAAGTTCGAGCGCTTATTAGAAACTTATTATGCATTTTCTCCAAAAGGCATATTATCATTTGTAAAAGCAATTCCAGTATGGTTAAATGAGAAATTATTTCTAAAGAAAAATATTAGAGATGGCTTAAGAAAAGTTAGTGACTATGATATTAATAGTCTACATCTTTTATTTCCAGAACATCATTTATCTCATTCTGCTAGTGCTTTTTTTTCATCTCCTTACAAAGAATCTGCAATTCTTACAATTGATGGAGTTGGTGAATGGAGTACAGCTTCTATTGGTTTTGGTAAAGATAATAAGATTAAATTTCTTAAAGAATTACACTTTCCACATTCAGTAGGGTTATTATATAGTGCTTTTACATATTTTTTAGGATTTAGGGTTAATTCAGGTGAGTATAAATTAATGGGACTTGCCCCGTATGGTAATCCAAATTCTAATCAAACACAAAAATTTATAAACTTAATTAAGAATAATTTAGTTGATATTAAAGATGATGGTTCTATTTGGCTTAATCAAACATATTATAATTACGCAACTGGATTAAGAATGGTTAAGGATAATAAATGGCAGGATTTATTTGGTTTTGATAGAAGAACTGAGGAAATTGATATAGAACAACATCATTGTAATTTAGCATTAGCAATTCAAATTGTTACAGAAGAAATTGTATTAAAGATGGGTAAAGAAGCTAAAAGATTAACAAAATCTGATAATTTATGTTTAGCTGGAGGAGTTGCTTTAAATTGTGTTGCAAATGGCAAGTTGCAAAAAGAAGGTATTTTTAAAAATATATATATTCAACCTGCTGCTGGTGATGCTGGAGCTGCTCTAGGAGCTGCTCAAGCTATTTATTATATGTATTTTGATGGCAATCGTAAAGTTGATGGTGTCAACGATATAATGGAAGGCGCTTACTTAGGGCCTAGTTTCTCTACAAAAGAAATAATGTCAATGAATAAGAAAACTAAGGCAGTTTATGAAAATTATTCAAATTTTGACACTCTAAATAAAGACATAGCAAAGGAAATTAGTGAAGGCAAAGTAGTAGGTTGGTTCCAGGGAAGAATGGAGTTTGGCCCACGAGCTCTAGGGAATAGAAGTATTCTCGGAGATGCTAGAAATCCTGAAATGCAAAAAAAATTAAATCTTAAAATTAAATATCGAGAAGGGTTTAGACCTTTTGCACCATCTGTGCTTGCTGAAGATTCTAAAAAATTATTTGATTTGGATGTAGAGTCTCCTTATATGCTTCTTGTAGCTCCAATTAATGATTCAATTAAGAAGACATTGCCAGAAAATTATTATGATTTACCATTATGGGAAAGATTATATAGAGAACGTAGTACACTGCAATCAATTACACATATTGACTTTTCAGCAAGAGTTCAAACAGTTCATAAAGAAACAAACATTAGGTATTGGGAATTAATTAATGCCTTTAAAGAAATTACAGGATATGGATTAGTTGTAAATACAAGTTTTAATGTAAGAGGAGAGCCAATTGTTTGTACTCCTTATGATGCATATAGATGTTTTATGAGTACTGAAATTGACTATTTAGTTATTAATAATTTTGTCTACAAAAAAGAAGATCAAATAGATTGGGAAGATAAAGAGAAATGGATGGTTAAATTTAAATTAGATTAGATTTTATATGAATAGCAACATGCGTGATAATTTTTTTAATAGCTTCCCAAAACTTTCTTTATTTTTAGTAAACCTTGTACTTATATTATTTATTTTTTTTGCAACTGAATGTATTTTACGCATTTACACTCCATATTGGCTTGAAAATAGAATGACATTATTAAATCCAAAAAACAAACAACATTCTAACGTCAAATATTCAGATCAACCCCTTAAGAAAATAATATTATCAACTGATAAAAATAAATTTCTTTCATATATCCCAAATAGCAGAACTAAATTAAGACATATAGAATATGAAAATACTATAAATATTGATAAATATGGAGGTAGAAAAACATCATCAGATAACCGTATATTTTCAGACAGTCTTAGAAAGGTAATATTTCTAGGTGATTCTTTTACTTTTGGAGTTGGTGTTGAGGACGATGAAGTATTCTGTTCATTATTACAAAAAGATCTTAATGTTAAGGTTTTAAATTTAGGACGTCCTGGTTCTTCTCTTCCTCGTGATATTAATTTGCTTAAATTAATGCTTCCTCAATTTATAAAAAAGAATAAGATTCATGATATAGTAATGTGTTGGTTTCTTGGTAATGACGCAGCTGATATTATTAAATATAGTTCTGCTCAAAGCAAACAGAAAATTAAAAAAGAAATTAAAATATCAACTAAGCAAAATAGTGATGATCTAATGTTTAGAATAAATAGTTTTATTTATTATAATCAATTCTTTAATAAAAGTTATTTTCTGCAATATTTAAGAAAAAAAGTTATTGATCTAACTAAATATTCGAATATAATGGATCCTGTCTTTTATTTGTTTCAGAATGAAGAAAGTTATGTTAACAACTTCCAAGATTTAACTAGGAACTATTTAGAAGAATTGTCTGAATTATCAATGTTGTATGATTTGAGAATTACTTTTTTATTGATTCCAGATAGGAGCCAGATTTATGATATAAAAAGAAAGGCGCTTAAAGAACAATATAATATTAGTGAAAGTACTCAATTGGACTACTTAATGCCCAATAAATTGATAATACCAATTTTAGAAGAATATCAATTTGATTACATGGATCCAACAATCTGTTTGAAGAATCAAGCACAAGATCGAGATGATTTATATTATAATAATGATAATCATCTCACAAATATTGGGCATAGGTTGTATTATGAATGTATTAAAGATGAATTATCAATTAAATTAAATTAACAATGGAAATATTAAAAGATTTATGGAAATTTTTGAATCAAAGAAAAAAGTTCTGGTTGGCACCAATAATTCTTGTTCTACTATTATTAGGAATTTTAATTGTTTTTGCTGGTAGTAGCGCATTAGCCCCATTTATTTACACATTATTTTAGAATGAATCAAATTAAATCAAATCCTGTAAAAACAATTTTAGTAATTATTACTGGATTGTTAGTTGTTTATTTATTTGCCAAGCTAGATGTTCTTTTAAATATTATACTTGCTTTAGGAATAATTGGAGTTTTTTCCCCATATTTAAGTAAAAAAGTGGAATTTTTATGGTTTAAAATTGCATATTTTCTTTCATTAATTATTCCAAATATTATTTTAGGTTTGGTGTTTTATTTTTTCTTATTTCCTATTGCTTTATTGTCAAGAATTTCGTCAAAAGATCCTCTTTTTTTAAAGAATTCTTCAAACTCAATATACAAAGAAGTCAATAAATCTTTTAAAAAAGACTCTTTTAAGAATACATGGTAACAACATCATAAAATAAAGAGCATCTCGAACCTTAAAAATGTGATTGATAAGGCCGTTAAAGTTTCTAAAAACTTATCGAAGAAATGGATAAATATGCCCTATGATCAAAAACCTAAATAAAAATTTGTGTTTCCTAAAGGAACGACTTATAACAAGGAAAATGACCGAGTTCGAACTCCTGAAACACATTTGTTATTTGAGCTAATTAAAAGAACCACAGAGATTTGTGAGAATAAAAAAGCGGAATCTTAACTCATAATGAGATGGATTCCGCTTTGGTGGGCCTTACGGTCCTAAGTTCGAACTTTTTTAGAAAATTATTGAGTAAGTTTGCTTTGAAAACTAGAACATAATAGATATGGAGCAATCTACAGAATTAAATGAAATAGAAATTAGGGAAATTTTAGCAAAATTCGATATTCATAATATTTCATCTTTTGAATTATTAAGCGGTGGTTCTGAAAACACCAACTATTTAGTAAAATCAGAAAATAGTAAATATGTGCTTTGTATTTTTGAACAGAAAACAGAAAAGAATGCAAAAGAACTGGCTCACTTATTAAAACATTTAGAAATAAACAATCTTAATACTTCCAAACTAATCTATACCTCTGATAGTGAATCTGTCATTATTTGGAACAATAAGCCGATAATAATCAAAACCTTTATTGAAGGAAAAATTAGAAAAGATTTTCCTCCTCACTTGTTGAAATTGATAGGAAAGGAACTTGCCAAATTACACCAGATAAATGTTCCTGAATATCTTCCCAAACAACTTAATTATGGAAAGGAACAATTTTCAAATCTCAGAAAATACTCAGCTAATTCAGAATTTGATATTTGGCTAAAAAACATAATAAAATATATTTCACCTTACTTAAAATTAAATTTACCCAAATCAATTATTCATGCTGATGTTTTTTGGGACAATGTAATTATTGGTAAAGATGATAATACGGCAACTATTATAGATTTTGAAGAGGCTGTAAATTATTATCGCTTATTTGATATAGGAATGACAATAATTGGAACTTGTGGAGAAGAGAAAATTATAAATATGGAAAAAATAAAGCACCTTTTAGATGGCTATCAATCAGAAGTTCAGTTATTAGAGGATGAAATAAATTCCTTAAAAGCATTCACCATTTATGCTGGTGCGTCAATGGCATTTTGGAGGCATCAAAATTTTAATTATGTCAAACCCAACACCAAAATGTCTAATCATTATATGGGGTTGAAAGTTTTAGTTGATGATATAGTTAAACAGGCTGATGATTTTTTTGTGAGATTAATAAAAAATTAATAGGGTTTTTCTACTAATTATAGACAAACAAAAACCCACTCAAATGAGTGGGTTTCTTTTTGGTGGGGCTCTCGGTCCTTATTTCGAACTTTTTTAGAGAATTATTGAGTAGGTTTGTCTAATGAAAAGAACAAGAAATATCATATTAGTTATAATTGGAGTGCTTATTTCTCTATTTATATTTAGAGCCTTTTATAGAAATTATAATTTTGAGAATGACAATCAAACTTTATTGGAATTAAAAACAAAA
>Ga0257121_1000057_pt1 | contig 93804 bp, 80 predicted proteins | sample SI106_100metaG_FD_190180 | JGI IMG/M metagenome (GOLD analysis project Ga0257121, IMG submission 190180) | Marine microbial communities from Saanich Inlet, British Columbia, Canada - SI106_100 | ecosystem: Environmental > Aquatic > Marine > Inlet | place: Canada: British Columbia | collected...
AAATATCTCCTCTTGATTAATGTCACAATCAGAAGATAATCCCTCAATAATTGTTGGCTGTATATAATATCCATTTTTCAATTCTCCTTCTAGTATTTCTCTTTCTCCTCCAATTAATATTTTCCCTTCTAAAGTTTTTGCTAACTCAATTTTTGCAAGGATTTTTTCCATATGATCTTTTGAAACTACCGCTCCTAAGTTGGAACTATCGTCTTTTGGATCACCTACTTTTAGTTTTGCTGTTTTGGTAACCAAAGCATCTCTAAATTTATCGTAAATTTCTTCTTGAACAAATAATCGAGATCCACATAAACAAATTTGACCTTGATTGGTAAAAGCTGCACGAGCTGCCATACTTACTGCCTTATCAAAGTCAGCATCCGCAAAAATGATATTCGGATTTTTCCCTCCTAATTCCAAAGAAAGTTTCTTGAACATAGGAGCCGTAACTGTTGCAATATGTTTTCCTGTCACTGTACCTCCCGTAAAAGAAACAATTGGTGTGTCTAGGTGAGTCGTAAGAGGATCTCCTGTTTTACTACCTAATCCGTGAACGATATTCAATACTCCTTTTGGTAATCCTGCCTCAATACATATTTTACTGAATAAATAAGCGGTCATGGGTGTTACTTCAGAAGGTTTTGCAACTACCGTATTTCCAGCGGCAAGTGCTGGAGCAATTTTCCAAGTAAGTAAATAAAGTGGTAAATTCCAAGGAGAAATACAAGCCGCCACTCCAATAGGTTGTCGCAAAGTATAGTTGATGGCCATGCCATCCATTTCATGCATTTCGGAACTATCGTGTAAGATTGCTGCTGCAAAAAATCGGATGTTAGCAGGTGCTCTTGGAATATCTACATGAGCGGCTAAAGTTTCTGGTTTTCCATTATCTTTACTTTCTGCTTTTATAAGCTGATCCGAATATTTTTCAATGGTGTCAGCAAGTTTCATTAAGATGTCAGAACGCTCTTGTTTTGGTGTTTTACTCCATGTTTTAAACGCTTCTTTGGCAGCTGCTACTGCATTGTCAATATCTGATTTTTCGGAATCTGGAATTAAAGAATAAACCTGTCCATTAGATGGATTGTAATTATCTAAATAGTTACCGTTTACTGGATCTACTAACTCCCCATTTATATAATTTAAAATCTTTTCCATTTATAAACTCTTGGTTCTTCCTCCATCTACAGGAATATTAATACCGTTAATATAAGCAGCTGCAGGAGTACATAAAAAGGCTACAGCATTTGCCACTTCATTTGCTTCTCCAAATCTTCCAGCAGGAACCTGAGATTTCATTGCTTTTGCAATTTCATCTTCTGTTCTCCCTTGTATTTCAGATTTCTTAGTTATTAGACTTTTTAATCTGTTAGTATTGGTGAAACCTGGCAACACATTGTTTACAGTAATGCCGTAAGCTCCCACTTCAATGGAAAGTGTTTTTGCCCAATTGGCAACCGCAGCTCTTATGGTATTGGAAACTCCTAAACCTGGAATTGGAGCTTTTACAGAAGTGGAAATAATATTTACAATTCTTCCGAAACCTTCTTTTTTCATGCCCTCTACAACTTTCTGAACTAATATTTGATTATTAATCAAATGCATTCTGAAAGCATCTTCAAAGGACTGAGTATTTGCATCAGCAATAGGACCAGCAGCTGGGCCTCCGGTATTATTTACTAAAATATGATATGTATCTTTTAGTAAATTTACTTCTTCTTTTAATTTCTCGGTATTGGAAAAATCAATACAGACAAAAGAATGGGTCTGCCCTTGCGATTTGTCTAGCTCGTTTAATACATTTAAAAGTTTACTTTCATTACGGGCAATTAGTGTAATATTAGCTCCCAACTTTGCTAACTCAATAGAGGATGATTCTCCAATTCCTTGGGTGCTTCCGCACACAATTGCATTTTTATTTTTGAGTGATAATTCCATTTATTCTATATTTATTTTTTTCTCTACTGTTCCGTCATTGTATATGTAGAATAGTGGTGTCTTTCGTTTTTCGTTAACTTCTCTTCCTAATAGGTCTGTAACTTTAAGTAGTTCTTTGTTTGTAGATTGTTCTTGTATTGATGTAGGTGGAGAGCAGCTTGTACTAAAATAGTGTTGCGAATCTATATTATCATCATATACTGTCCAATTAGCAGTTGACCAAGCTACATCATCTACATTAATACAAGTAAGGTTTGGGTTATTGTCTGCATAAAAAACCATATTTGTATTATTTCCATTTCTTACATCAAGGTTTGTTAGTTGATTAGAATCACAAACCAACTTAGTTAATGCGTTGTTATTACTTACATTAAGGATAGAGATTTGATTGATTCCACATTTTAAATCAGTCAAAGAAATAGCAATACTTACGTCAAGGCTTGTTAGTTGATTGTTTTCACAACGTAAATTAGTTAAACTAGTTAAGCCAGTTATATTAAGAGAAGAGAGTTCATTATATCCGCAATATAATTCAACTAATGCAGTATTACTACTTACATCAAGCGCCGCAAGATTGTTAAAATCACACCATAAATGATGAACAGATATAAAATCTTGTATTCCTGTTAGGTCATTAATATTTGAACCAGAAACATCTAAGAATGGCACTGTATCAATATTTGCAGTAGTAACATAATCATCATTAGCTATTCCATTTCCCATTCCATTAGATTCTAAATAAGCTTCAAAATTATCATCAGGAACATACGTTTGTGTGGTAGATCCATTAACAACCGTGAACTCTCCAATCATTCCCATTGGAATATGAGGAGTACAAACATATTGATATATCCCTACAACTTGAGGTATATATTGGAAAAAGGTATCAGCAGGCAATTGCCATATCTGATTAAAAGAAGCTGCTCCAGCAGGAATATTGTCAGATGTTATGGTATGAGTCATGGTTGGAGGGTCAAGAGGAATCCATTGTACAGTGTCTCCTAATTGCACTGTAATATTGTTTGGTGGAAGAAACTGATAGTATCCGTTCCAAACTTGTATTTGATGTATGGTTCCTTTTGAATTAAAAGAAGAAATAATAAATAATAGAAGTAATATTTTTTTTATCATTTTATTTTTTATAATTAAACCCTAAAATATCTTTTATGTTTTGAGGTAATTCTGGCAAGTAAGATCTGGAAATCATTAGTGTTGCAATATTTGCTAAATCGGTAAATAGTTTGTGCTTATCCACTGTCTGCTTCAAATAACCTTGCCCAGAACTTCCTCCTGTTCCAATTTTTTGTCCTAGCATTTTCTCTACCATTTGTACATGTCTAAATCTCCAAGTTGAAATTTTATGATCCATTTCTACTAACCCTCTAAGCAGCTGATAAGGAAAATGTAAAATTGGCTGATCTCTATACAAATTGATTAGTAGTGCCGACATAGTCGCTTTGTAAGAAAGAGTCGTTTCTCCCTCTTCCATTGCTTTATTATGCTCTTCTTCCGAAAGTACTCTTTCAAAATATTTTTTATTTTCTTCAATCATACGAATTCTGATTTTTCTATCATTATCCGTTAAATTTGCAGCTTTAATTCCTGCTATTTCTTTATTCAACATTGCATTAACAGCTCCTTCATATTTTGCAGTAAAATCAAAGCCCTCCATATTTAAAAACGGAATGCGTTCCAACCATTTTTCTACTAGATTAAAGAGAGATGCATCATCTTCTAAATTTAAGATTTCCTTTTTCTTTTCTCCTTCAAATTGACTATGATAAGGACAGCCTCCAAACTGATGTCTTTTTTTAATTTTAAGTCCTAACATCACTTCTAGCTTTCGGAACTGATGAGATTGAAACCCAGATGCAGGAGAAAGTTGATCTCTGAAATCTAAAAAGTCAAGAGAAGTCATAGTTTCTAAAATATCCAATTGCCCAACTAAGGTATTCATTATTTTATTAACCCTATCCATTCTCCTTACAATTACCCCAACATTAATTTCGTCAATTTTATCAGCCTTAAACAAATCCATTGCCGATTCAATTTCATGTAAAATCTGTTTGAACCATAACTCATACGTTTGGTGGATGATAATAAAAAGCATTTCTTCATGTGCCGCTTTTTTACCTTCACCACTTAAAGGGTGTTGAGCATCCAATACTTTATCGAGCGCCAAGTAATTTATATAGTGTGCGGATGTTGTTTCTTCTGACATTTATTCATTTTTATAATGTAGTAAAAGTAAGCAATCTGATTTAAAAAATCAAAACTGAAATTACAAAAAATAAATAGCATAAAATACTCAAGGATTCTACCCAAAATGAAAAGTACATTTCACCCCTTTTTTCATCAGATTTCACTATGCAAATTGAAGTCACAAAATACAGCAAAATTAATGCTAGTAAATTTGAAGATATTAAGGTGTTTTCTAAGTGCTGAAAAACTGAGATTATCACACAAATAAACAAAGAAAGAAGAGCAATAAATCTTGCTTTTAAAATACCAAAAAACAAAGGAATTGTTTGTAAATTTTCAGCATCATACTTCAAATCTCTAATATCAAAAGGGATAGTTATAGCGAAAATAAAAAAAAATCGTGACAATAAATGCAGTACAATATTTTGTGAAATAGTGATGTTATTTTCAAGCACCAATAAAAGCATAGTGCTTACAGCCCAAACAAAAGAAATAATGAAAATTTTACTAAACGGAATTTTTCTTAAACCGAAAGGATATAAAACCGAAAGCAAGCCTATAATAATGATAATAATTTGAGTTATCAATTGGAATTCAAAAAAGCGATAAGCACTTACTAAACCTCCACATGTCATTAATAAATAAATAGCAATCTTTTGCTTTGCTAGCCATACTTTACGAGAATGATTCAAACCTTTTCCAATCCTAACAATTCTTTGAAAATTATAGGTAAATAACGTAGCAAAAAATACAAATTGACTAATTTGATGATCTGAAGTGCTAAACAATAATTCAGAACTCAAAGCTAAGGCAAGCACACAAAATGCAACCCAAAGATTACTAAAAACAAGAAAGCGAATGAATGATTTCACTTTTCAAAGATAAAGAAAGAAGGTAGTCTTAGCGAGGAAACAATAACTAGTCACTAACACCTTACATTACTATATTTACAATTCTTTTAAGAACCACAATTATTTTTTTAGGTGATTTCCCTTCCAAATAATGAGCTGTTTTTTCATGTTGCATCACCTCAATTTCTACCTGTTCTTTGGTTATTTCAGTAGGTAGAGCAATTTTAAATCTCATTTTTCCATTAAATGAAACTGGGTAGTTCACTTCATTTTCCACTAAATAACTAGCATTAAAGGTTGGAAAATTTGCCTTAGTAACTGAAGTTTCATTGCCTAATTTACTCCAAATCTCCTCAGCAATATGTGGCGCATAAGACGAAAGTAAAATTGTAAAATCAGTAATTATTGCTCTGTTACTACATTTTTGTTCAGTCAATTCATTTATACAAATCATAAAAGTACTCACTACCGTATTAAAAGAATAACGCTCAATTTCTTCCTCCACTTTTTTGATGGTTTTATGCAAGGTCTTGTAATTGTCTTTTGTTGGTTTTTCTTCTGAAACTGAAAAGTTATTTTCTGTATCATGTACCAAACGCCAAAACTTACGAAGGAAATTATGCACACCACTTATTCCCTTTACATCCCAAGGCTTAAACTGTTCTAATGGTCCTAAAAACATTTCGTACAAACGCAAAGTATCTGCCCCAAAATCTTCTACCAGATTATCAGGAGTTTGTACATTATATTTTGATTTAGACATTTTTTCTACTTCATGTCCACATAAATATTTTCCATCCTCATTTAGAACAAATTCAGCATTAGAATATTCTTCACTCCAATTCTTAAACGCTTCCACATCTAGCACGTCATTATCAACAAAACTGATATCAGTATGTAATCTTGTTGTTTTGTGTTCCTTTCTCTTGTCAAAACTCACAAAAGTATTGGTGTCATTTATTCTATACACAAAGCTCGATCTGCCTAAAATCATTCCTTGGTTAATCATTTTTTTAAACGGCTCATCAAAAGAGATAAATCCTCTATCGAACAAAAATTTAGTCCAGAAACGAGAATATAATAAATGCCCAACAGCATGCTCAGCACCTCCAATATACAAATCTACTTGTCCCCAATAATCTGATTTTTCTTTTGCACAAAACTCTCCATCATTATTTGGGTCCATGTAACGCAAAAAGTACCAAGAACTTCCTGCCCAACCTGGCATGATATTGGTTTCCATTCTATCTCCTTCAAATACACTCCAATCCTCTTTTTTTGCTCTTGCCAATGGAGATTCACCACTTGCAGTTGGTAAATATTTATCTATCACAGGCAATGTTACTTGCTTGTTATCGTTCAAAATATAAGCCGTTTCATTTTTATAATATACTGGGAATGGTTCTCCCCAATATCTTTGACGGCTAAATATTGCATCACGCAAACGATAATTTATCTTACCTTTTCCAAAACCTCCTTCTTCAATTTTAAAAATTGCTAAATTCATAGCCTTTTTAACTGTTAGATTATTTAAAAAATCAGAATTAGAAATTTTTACATTTTTGTCCTTATTTGCTCTTTCAGTAACATCAATTCCTTCAAAAATATTAATGATCTCCAAACCAAAGTGATTAGCAAAATTCCAATCCCTTTGATCACCACAAGGAACCGCCATAACAGCACCTGTTCCGTAAGATACCAATACATAATCTCCAATCCAAATTTGAATTTTATTCCCTGTAAAAGGATGAATAGCATAAGCTCCAGTAAACACTCCGCTAACACTATTATCAGATTGCCTATCTCTTTCTGACTTTAGTTTTGCTGTCTTTACATATGTCTCTACTTCATCTATTTGTTCAGCAGTTGTAATTATACTTACCAGCTCATGTTCTGGTGCTAAAACCATAAAATTAACTCCAAAAATAGTGTCTGGTCGAGTAGTAAAGACTTCTATTTTATTTTCAGAATTTTCCAATTTGAAAATTACTGAAACACCTTTAGATTTTCCTATCCAATTTTTTTGAATATCCTTTATTGAATCCGACCAATCTACTGTATCTAACCCTGAAATTAATCTGTCAGCATAGGCAGTAATTCTTAATGACCATTGTTTCATTAGTTTCTGTTCTACCGAAAACCCTCCTCTTTCTGACAATCCATCTTTCACCTCATCATTGGCCAATACAGTTCCTAAACCTTCACACCAGTTTACCCAAGTATCTGATAAAAATGCTAAGCGATAATTCAATAGCATTTTTTCTTTTTCTTTTTCTGTGAAATTCCTCCACTCTTGTGACGAAAATTTTGGTGTATTATCATCACAAAATGCTTGAGAATTATGATTCCCTTTTTTTTCAAAATAGGCTACCAAATCCGTAATTGGCATTGCTTTATCATTCGAATTACAATAACATGAGTTGAACAATTGCTTGAAAATCCATTGTGTCCATTTATAATAATTAGGGTCAGAAGTTTGCACTTCTCGACTCCAATCAAATGAAAAACCAATCTGATCTAGCTGTTTTCTATACCTTTGTGTATTGTCTTTTGTAGCTACTGCTGGGTGAATTCCTGTCTGTATAGCGTATTGTTCAGTTGGCAAACCAAAAGAATCATATCCCATAGGATGCAAAACATTAAATCCTTTTAATTTTTTATAACGAGCGTACACATCAGAAGCAATATAACCTAAAGGATGGCCAACGTGTAAGCCCGCACCTGAAGGATAAGGAAACATATCCAAGACATAGTACTTATGCTTGCTTGTATCTTCCGAAACTTTATAGGTCTCATTTTCTCTCCAATAAGATTGCCATTTTTTTTCTAGCTTGTTAAAATTGTAATCCATCTTATAATATTATTTAGTTTGCAAAGTTAATGAATAACATCAATTAGTAATTTGTATTTTTATATTTTAGCGAACTATATGAAAACAAGCAATAACACATCATTAAATAGGCGAATTTTATCGTCATCTGCCTCAGTTGTAATTAGCTTATCACTGGTGTTGTTTGTAATTGGACTACTAGGCCTTGTTCTGATAAATGCACAAAGACTCTCTAATTATGTAAAAGAAAATATTGGCTTTACTATTACGCTAAAGGAAGGAGTGAATGAAATGGAAATCATGAATTTTCAAAAGATATTAGATGCTGCCGACTTTGCAAAAAGCAGCACTTTTGTTTCAAAAGAAAAAGCTACAAAGGATTTACAAAATGATTTGGGAGAAGATTTTGTTTCTTTTTTAGGCTACAGTCCACTTTTAGCTTCTGTTGATGTAAAGTTAAATGCTAGTTATGCCAACACAGACAGCTTAGCAATTATCAAAGCTGAATTGAATGATTATCCTGTAGTTCATACTATTTTTTATCAGGAAAATTTGATTGATAAACTTAATGGCAATGTAAATCGACTGAGCTTTTTCTTACTTTCTTTGTGTCTTTTATTATTCGTCATAGCCTTTGCTCTTATCAATAATACAATACGTCTTTCAGTTTATTCCAAACGATTCTTAATCCGAACAATGAGGCTTGTTGGAGCAAGAAATAGCTTTATACAAAAACCTTTTTTAGTTAAAGGAATCTACCAAGGAATCTATAGCTCTATTTTTGCTATTTTCATGCTTATTGGTTCTATACAACTCATACAAAGCGAAACGGCAAGCATGCTAAACATTACAGACTTAAAAATTATTGGATTTATTTTTATCTTGATATTTATCTTTGGATTTTTCCTTAGCTGGATATCTACATTTTTTGCAGTACGAAAATTTATTAAACAAAACGAAAGCGAACTTTACAACTAAAACATTACCTATGGACTTTGCATTTTCAAAAAAGAATTACATTTTATTATTTGTTGGTTTAACCTTTATGGCAAGCGGACTAATCTTGATGACTGGAGGAGGTTCAGACGACCCATTAGTATTTTCAGATGAGATATTTAATACTACTCGTTTAACAATCGCTCCTATTTTGCTTGCAGCAGGTTTCATTATTGAAATATTTGCTATAATGTATAAAGGGAAACAAACTTAACATATGGAAATAATCAATGCTATTATACTTGGAATTATTCAAGGACTAACTGAGTTTTTACCCATTAGTAGCAGTGGGCATTTGGAAATTGCAAAAGCCATTTTAGGAGAAAACAAAGTAGGAGAAGAAAGCCTACTTATGACAGTAGTACTACACTTTGCTACGGCACTTTCTACGATTATTATTTTTCGAAAAGATATTCTAGAAATCTTAAACGGATTATTACAGTTCAAAAACAATGATTCTTTTTTGTTCTCCTTAAAAATTGTTCTTTCAATGATCCCAGCAACATTTGTGGGCGTATTTTTTAATGATGAAATAGAAGCCCTTTTTGGAGGAGCCTTAACCCTTGTTGGAAGTATGCTTTTAGTTACTGGTTTATTATTATTCCTTGCTGATAAAGCAAAAGCATCAGCAAAAAAAGTAGGCGTTAAACATGCTATTCTTATTGGAATTTCACAAGCTATTGCTATCTTACCAGGGATTTCTCGATCAGGAGCAACTATTTCAACAGCTGTACTATTAGGGATAGATAAAGAAAAAGCAGCACGTTTTTCTTTTTTAATGGTTGTCCCTTTAATCTTTGGAAAGATGGCTAAAGATATATTGTCATTAGATATACAGTGTGGAACTAGAACTTTCATCCCCTTAATAGTAGGTTTTATTTTTGCTTTTCTGACAGGTGTGTTTGCTTGTAAATGGATGATAAAATTAGTCAAAAACAGTCAATTGAAATATTTCGCTTATTACTGCTTTGTTATTGGAGGAATTGTAATCGCTACATCCCTTTTATAATATGGAAAAATTCCCTGAAATTGTACAGGATTTTTTAGATGGACAAATCCTTTTAATTAATAAACCATTAGGGTGGACTTCCTTTGATGTAGTAAAAAAAATTAAAAACCTCATACGAACAAAATATAGTTTAAAAAAACTGAAAGTAGGGCATGCCGGAACTTTAGATCCCTTAGCTAGTGGCTTACTGATTGTATGTACTGGTAAATTTACTAAACGGATTTCTGAATTGCAAGGACAAGCAAAGGTTTATACTGGTGATATTACTTTAGGAGGAACTACTGCAAGCTATGATTTGGAAACAGAGATAGATACTAAATTTGAAACTAATCATATTTCTGAAAAGCTCATTAAAGAAACAACTGCACAATTTATTGGAGAGATAGAACAGAAGCCACCTATTTTTTCAGCTTTAAAAAGAGGTGGTGAACGACTATACGAAAAAGCAAGAAGAGGCGAGAGATTTGAAATTGAAGCAAGAAAAGTAAATGTTCATTCTTTTGATATTATAACCATTAAAATGCCAAAAGTAAGTTTTAAAATTAAATGCAGTAAAGGAACTTATATACGCTCCATAGCTCGTGACTTCGGAGCTGCATTAAACTGTGGTGCACACCTTTCAAAACTATGCCGTACTAATATTGGGGACTATCAATTAGCAAACTCCCTAGATGTTTCTGATTTTGAAAAGCAACTAAACAGCTAATCACTTGACTTCTGCTTCTCAATACTTTATATTTGCCGACTTAAAATTACCCCCTTCAGGAGGTTCCTAAAGGCAAAACTAAAACCCAAATTCTATGAAGTATAAATTGTCAATGTTCAAGTTTGACTTACCACAAACAAGAATTGCAAATAAACCTAATGAAAACCGTGAAGATGCTAAACTAATGGTTATACACAGGTCAACAGGAAAAATAGAGCATAAAACAGTTTCTGATCTTGGAGATTATTTTGATGAAGGAGATATAATTGCTATTAATAACTCAAAAGTATTTCCGGCAAGACTTTACGCAAATAAAGAAAAAACTGGTGCAATGATTGAGGTATTCTTATTAAGAGAATTGAATCAAGAAAACAGACTTTGGGATGTACTGGTTGACCCAGCAAGAAAAATAAGAATAGGTAATAAATTATTCTTTGGTGAAAATGACGAATTAATTGCTGAGGTAATTGATAACACAACTTCAAGAGGAAGAACATTACGTTTTCTTTTTGACGGAACACATGAAGAATTTAAAGAAACCTTAACTGCACTAGGAAAAACTCCTTTACCAAAGCATATTGACAGAGAGCCAACTGAACAAGATGCTGAACGTTTTCAAACAATTTATGCTAAGCATGATGGATCAATTTCTGCACCAACTGCAGGAATGCACTTTAGTAAAATATTGATGAAAAAAATGGAGCTAAAAGGAATTAAGTTTGCGGAGACTACTTTACATGTCGGTCTTGGGACTTTTAATGATATTATGGTAGAAGATCTCTCAAAACACAAAATGGAATCCGAAGAAATTATTATTCCAGATGAAGCTGCTATAAAAATTAACAAAGCAAAAAATGCCGGCAGAAAAATTTGTGCTGTAGGAACAACTGTAATGCGTACTTTGGAGAGTTCAGTTTCCACTAAAAGTGAAGTTATTCCTTTTATGGGCTGGACGAATATCTTTTTATTTCCACCACACAACTATCAAATTGCTAATTGTATGCTAACTAATTTTCATTTACCAAAATCATCATTAATGATGCAAGTATCAGCATTTTCAGGATTAGATTTATTAAAAAAAGCATATAAGGAGGGTATGAAAAAGAAATACAATTTTCATACGTATGGAGATGCAATGTTAATACTATAACATGCAGAAAGTTGCTTTAATAGTTGCTGGAGGGAAAGGGGATCGCATGAATACAGATATCCCAAAGCAGTTTTTACTATTAAATGACAAACCTGTTTTAATGCACACCCTAAAACAATTTTCTCACTTTGATAAAATTATTCTGATTTTACCACTTACTCAATTTGAGTATTGGCAAGAACTCTGCATCACCTATAATTTCAGGCAAAAATACTCCTTAGTTTCTGGTGGGATTACTCGTTTTCACTCAGTAAAAAATGGATTAGAAAGAATAGCAGCTAACAATACTATTGTTGCTATTCATGATGGAGTTCGTCCACTTATTTCTACTTCATTAATTAATAAATTAATTGCTAAAACTAAAAGTAAAATTGGAGTTATCCCTATTATTCCTGTAAAAGATTCTATTCGTAAAGTAGAAGGAGAAAATTCTGCTCATTTAGATAGAAGTAACTTTTATAAAGTACAAACACCACAATGTTTCTTAAGTGCTGATATACAAAAAGCATATTCTCAAGATTTTTCTGAAATATTTACTGATGACGCTTCTGTATTTGAAGCAAATGGCGGGAAAATTAACACCCTCTTAGGAGAGGAAAAGAATCTGAAAATTACAACTGAAAAAGATTTGAAGATTGCTTCTATATTAATTTAGTAATTTTATTGTCAGCCAAACTTTTTATCAAATTTACTCCAGGAATTTTTCCTTTTTTAAAAGTTCCTAACTGCTCAAAACCTAAAGCCTTTGCTCCATTTTTACATGCTATTTTAAGTAGAGTATTCAAATCAAAATTTGAATTATTCTGAATTATTAAAAGTTCATCTAAAATTGAAAGGGCATCATTAGAAGCTAAACTATCAGTCCCTACACATAATTTATCAGTATCAAATATAGAATAATCGGGTAAATCATTTTCAATATACAAATTTGCCTTTGGGCAAGTACAGTAATAATTATCAGTTATATCTTCTTTTTTAGCAAAAGTATTATGTACTAATAGCACCTTTTTACATCCTAATTCTTGTAAAATATCAGTCGATTTATTTCTATCTTTCCAAATACTTGAAGTAGCATTCATACCGTTTAACCAATCAAAAAAATCCCCTTTCTTATTTTCAAAAAGTTGGTTTTCTTCTTTTGTTTCTTGCATGTGAAACGTTAGTAATTCATCCTTTTCATCAAAAGCATTCTTAATCTTATTCATTAGAACTGGCGGAACTGAATAAAGTGAATGAGGTACAATACTCGCTATTTGATCAGCAGCTCTAAATTCATTTTTCAGCTCTATTGCTTGATTAAAAATAACATCAATCTTATTTACATTCACACAAAAAGTTTCTATAAAATTATAATACTTCAAATTCTCTTTTTGCTTTTGTTTTAACGTATCACTTGTATTACAAATATCACCAACTCCAACAATTCCATTGGCAATCATTTCTTGTTCTGCCCTTTCAATAGCCTGTTCTTTAGCAGTATCTATATAGCTATCTCTTTCCCTTATTATGTTTGAAAATTCCAAAAAACCTTTTCCTTTTTCAGCATTTCCTTTTAGGTGTGAAAGTTCCAAATGACAATGTGCATTCACAAATCCAGGGCATATTATTCCTTCAAATATTTCTAATTTAGCTTGAGGTACTTCACTCCTGTTTTTAAAAATAGCGATAACCTGCCCATCATTAGAAATTTGCAAAACCCCCTCTTTTATTGGAATAATATATAAAGGAAATAAATAATCGGCTGTTAAAAATCGCATAGCACAAAAGTAATATATCTTTGTAAACGAAATGGAGGAGAAAAAAGACATCAGAAATACAAGTATTGAAGACTTACAAAAGTTTTGTGCAGAGCATAAACTCCCTAAGTTCAGAGCTAAACAAATACAAGAATGGCTATGGAAGAAAAAAGCTGTTTCTTTTGATGAAATGACTTCACTTTCAAAACCCATGCGTGATTTTTTTGCGAGCCATTTTATCATTAATGCGGTTAAAATTCACAAAGGAGAAAGAAGTGTTGACGGAACTATAAAGTACGGCTTACAACTACACGATAAATTATTAGTAGAAGGAGTTTTAATCCCATCTAAGAATCGATTAACCGCTTGTATATCATCACAAGTTGGCTGTAGCTTATCCTGTGAATTTTGTGCAACTGGGACATTAAAATTAGCTCGTAATTTAACAGCTTCAGAAATATATGATCAGGTATTTATTCTGAATGAAGAAGCAATTTCTAATTTTGGGAAACCACTTTCAAATATTGTATATATGGGAATGGGAGAACCTTTATTAAACTATAATGCAGTATTGGAAAGCATTAACCTTATCACAACTGAAAAAGGACTTGGTATGTCATCAAAAAGAATTACGGTTTCAACAGCAGGTATTTCTAAAATGATAAAAAAATTAGGGGATGATGGGGCTCGTTTTAACTTAGCCATCTCATTACATTCAGCAATCAATAGTAAAAGAGATCTTCTTATGCCTATCAATCAGAAAATTAACATTGAAGAACTCAGAGAGTCTGTGCGTTATTTTTATGATAAAACAAGCAGTAGAGTTACTTATGAATATATTTTATTTAAAGACCTTAATGATAGTATTGAGGACGCTCAAAAATTAATACAATTTGCCAAAGCTAGTCCTTGTAAAATCAACTTAATTGAATACAATACAGTTGATGATTTACCGTATGAGAAATCGTCTAATAGAGTTACCGAAAAATTTATGAAATACTTGGAGGAACGCAACATACTTGTTACCCTAAGAAAAAGTAAAGGGAAAGACATTAATGCCGCTTGTGGGCAATTGGTAAACAAACTAAAATAGATTTCAACAAAGCTATTTATAGATTTTCTCACAAAGAAATCTTTGTATATTCGCACTTCTAGTTAACATCTACTTTGTCAGCAATAAAAAACATAAAAGCTCCTATTAAAGAGGAAATAAATTTATTTGAACAGAAGTTCAAAGATTCATTAAAGAGTAATGTTTCATTATTAGATAGAATAATGCATTACATCATAAAGAGAAAAGGAAAGCAAATGCGACCTATGTTTGTTTTTTTATCGGCAAAGCTCTTTAGTAAATTTGAAGAAAATACTTACCGTGCCGCATCCATGATTGAATTGTTACACACAGCAACCTTGGTGCATGATGATGTGATTGATGAAGCTAATTTCAGGAGAGGATTCTTTTCTATAAACTCCATTTGGAAAAATAAAATTGCTGTGCTAGTCGGAGATTTTTTACTCAGTAGAGGTTTGTTATTAGCGGTAAAAAATGAGGAATTTGAACTACTAAAAATAATGAGTATTGCAGTTCAGGACATGAGTGAAGGGGAACTTTTGCAAATTGAAAAAGCAAGAAAACTTGACATTACTGAAGAAGTATATTTTGATATTATTCGTCAAAAAACAGCATCCTTAATTGCTGCTTGTTGTGCTAGTGGAGCTAACTCAGTAGGGCAAAATAAGGAGATAGTTGAAAAGATGCGCTTATTTGGCGAAAAAGCAGGAATCGCTTTTCAAATAAAAGATGATTTATTCGACTATACACAAAGCCCCTTAATAGGAAAACCTACTGGTATTGATATTCGAGAACAGAAAATGACACTCCCCTTGATATACACTTTAAATAATATAGATAAAAAACTCAAAAATTACATCATAAATATCATAAAAAATCATCCTAAAGATGATAAAAAAGTAGCTGAGGTTATAGCACTTGTAAAAGAAAATGGAGGGCTTGAGTATGCTAAAAAAAGAATGCAGGAATATCACAATACTGCTCTTGATTTATTGAATCCATTTGATGATAATAAAGCAAAACAATCCTTGGTATTATTATTAGATTATGTTGTAAATCGTCAAAAATGATTCCAAAAGAAACCATAGACCAAATATTTGAAACTGCCAGAATTGAAGAAATTGTTGGTGATTTTGTATCTCTTAAAAAAAGAGGGAGAAACTATATTGGGAACTGTCCTTTTCACAATGAAAAAACACCATCCTTTACGGTATCTCCCGCCAAAGGAATTTACAAATGTTTTGGTTGCGGAAAAGGAGGGAACAGTATTAATTTTATCATGGAAATAGAGCATTACAATTATCCTGAGGCGTTAAAGTTTGTAGCCAAAAAATATAATATTGAAATTGATGAGGAAGAATTATCATCAGAGCAAGAAGAACGAGCAAATGAAAAGGATAGTTTATTTATTGTGTCAAATTACGCAAAGGAATACTTTCAGGATGTACTCTGGAATACAGAAGAAGGGAAATCAGTAGGACTTAGTTATTTTAAAGAAAGAGGATTTACTGAAGAAACAATTAAAAAATTTGAGTTAGGTTACAACCCTAAATCGAAAGATGCTTTTAGCAAAGCTGCCATTAAAAAAGCATATGACAAAGAGATTCTTGTCTCTGCAGGTTTATCCTTAATTAATGAAAGTTCAGGACAAATAGTTGATCGGTTCAAAGAGAGAGCTATGTTTCCTATTCAATCCTATTCAGGGCGAACTTTAGGTTTTGGAGGAAGAGCTTTTAACCTCAATGCAAAAGCGAAATATTTAAATTCACCCGAAACTTTAATTTACCATAAAAGTAAAGTATTATACGGTCTAAACTACTCCAAAAATGCAATAGGAAAAGAAGGAATTTGTTACATAGTTGAAGGTTATACGGATGTAATTTCCATGCATCAAAATGGAATAGAAAATGTAGTTTCTGCTTCCGGTACAGCCCTTACTTTGGAACAGATTAAACTCATTAATCGCTTAGCTAATAATGTAGTTCTACTTTTTGATGGTGATAACGCAGGGATAAAAGCTACCTATAAATCAATCAATATGATTTTAAAGGAAGGACTGAATGTAAAGATTGCAGCATTCCCTGAAGGAGAAGATCCTGATTCTTTTTCCAAAAAATTATCAACTGACGATTTTAAAGAATTTTTAACTACTAAATCTGTTGATTTTATTGATTATAAAATAAAAATTTCGGATTTAAACACTATTGATGATCCTACAAAAATCACAAATATAAAAAGAGATATTATTGAATCAATATCTTGTATCCCTGATAGTTTAAATCGTTCGCAATATTGTAAAACGTTTAGCAAGAAACTAGATATTGCTGAAAATGTACTATTAAATGAAGTCGCAAAAACCAGAGCTAATATTGGTTCTTTTGAACAAGTAGGAACTAGAAATAAGATAAGTGAGCAGCCTGCTAAAAAACTAAAAGAGACGCTAAATTCAGATGAAAAATTAATGAAGTTAGAAGAAGAGATTTTACGTATATTAATAAATTATGGAAATGATACTTTCACTACAGAAGATGATGAGCAAGAGAGTGTAGCTGCTCTAATTTTTAGTGACCTTGATGCTGATAATATCATATTTACAAATTCGGGTTTTCATGCAATGTACATTGAAATCATAAGGGTGATTGAAAAAAAAGGAATTATTGATTTACAGCATTTTATTAATCATCAAAACTCGGAAATTAGCCAAAAGGCAATAGATTTTATTAGCAATAAGCATAGCATCAGTAATAATTGGGTGGATCGACATAAAATCTATACTGGCAGGGAAAATGAAAAAATACGTAAAACTACTGAAAAAGCTATTTTATCGCTTAAAAAAGGACATATTGATAAGCAAATTAACGATTTGCAACTAAAAATAAAAAATGGAAGTATTAATACTGAAGGCATTAAGCTATTAAGCCGCCTTATCCAAATAAAAACTCAGATTGCTAAATATTTAGGCAGAAATGTGGGATAATAAAAATCTAAACTTTCCTGTAATTCAGTGAAATTAACTTAGGGTGTAATCTTGCTACGATTCTGTTATAATGAATATATCTTAGAATATTTCTCAATCACATATTCCTTAAAATATTTAAAATTAAGTTTTTCACCACTTATTTTCTCACAAAGTTTGTCTGCATCCAGCCTTTTACCATTGTTGTGGATCTTTTTCCTTAACCAATTTAAAAGATTTTTATTATTTCCATCTTCAATTTCTTTTAACAAATTAGGGTTTTCAACTTTAGCTTGATTAAAAAATTGTGCTGCATAAAAACTACCTATTGTATATGTTGGGAAATAACCAAAACTACCATGTGACCAATGTATATCTTGTAAAACACCTAGAGCATCACAAGGTACTTCTAATTCTAAATATTCATAATATTTTAAATTCCATATTTCAGGTAAATCTTTAACTATTATTTTACCCTCTATTAATGCTTTCTCAATCTCATATCTTATAAGTACGTGAAGATGATAAGTTAACTCGTCAGCATTTGTTCTAATTAAACTTGGTTTTATATTATTTGCGGCTTTATAAAAATCATCAACTGTAACATCTGATAACTGATTAGGGAATATTGACTTTAAAGAATCGTAATTATATTTCCAGAATTCTAAACTACGACCAACATTATTTTCCCATAATCTTGATTGAGATTCATGGATTCCTAAGGAAATAGTTTCGCCTAAAGGTAAACCATAATTTTCAGATAAAATACCTTGTTCATATAGAGCATGACCTCCTTCATGAATACAAGACCATATCATTTCAGAAAGATTATCTTCATCAATTCTAGTGGTTACTCTTACATCATCGGGTGAAAAATGAGTAGAGAAGGGGTGAGCGGATAAATCCTGACGACCAGAATCAAAATTATATTCCATTTTTTTAAGTAATTCAATACCAAAGTCCCATTGTTTATTATGTGAATATTTTTGATAAAAAAATGAATCATCAATCTTATTGGATTTTAAAATTTTCTTTATAAATGGAACTAAAAATTCTTTAACATTTGAAAAAAATTCATCCACCTCATTTGTAGTAAGTCCAGGTTCATATTGATTTAATAATGCATCATATGGATGATTATCATAACCCAAAATTTCACATTCTTTAATTCTTAAATCGACAAGTTTATTTAAGGAACTTTCAAAGATTGAAAAGTCATTTTTTTCTTTTGCTAATCTCCATTTTTGAAAAGCATTTGATACTAACTTAGATTCTTCAATAATAAATTCCGATTTGTATTTTTTGGATTTATTAAAGGCCTTTAAAGATAAACTTATATTTCTTCTTTGATTAGAACTTAATGAATCATCAGAATTAAGATTATTAAGAAGATTACCATAATCTTTATTTGTTGACAATTCGTGTGAGATTTCTGCTAGAGTTGATAATTGTTGCGCTCTAAATCTACTGCCGTTTTTTGGCATTTTAGTTTCTTGATCCCAACCAAGAACTGCCATTGACATGTTTACATCAGTAATTTTATTTAAATGCTTAACATAGAGATTATAATTACTCATAAATTTTTATTCTTTAATATCTCTTATTCTTAACTGCAAACTTTTTTTACCATTCCATTCATTTTCATCAATAGAATAACAGACATCAAAAGTTTGATTGTCTTTAATGATTTCAAAATAATCTCCCATACCAAAACCAATCCCAGCAATAGCCACTTTATTTCTTTTTGCATTAATCCTTAGATGAGTTTTATCCTCTCCTACTTGCTTTCCATAACCATTATCAATTACTCCTTTACTAACAAAAATAGGCGATAAATTTTTTGGTCCAAAGGGAGCAAACTGCTTTATGATTCGGTAAAGCTTATCATCCACAGCGTCAATATCAATTATTTTATCAATATTAATTTTAGGAATAAGCTGATCTTCAGTAATAGACTCGATTACTGCTTTTTCAAAGGCATCAATAAACTGAGGTAAATTCTCTTTCTTAATACTTAAACCTGCCGCATATTTATGTCCTCCAAACTTTTCACAGAGATGTTCACACTTAGCTATTGCGCTATATAAATCAAAATCATGTACTGAACGAGCAGAACCAGTAAGTATTCCATCCTTTTCTGCCAATACAATAGTAGGTTTATAATAGTTTTCAATTAGACGAGAGGCAACAATTCCAATCACACCTTTATGCCAACTTTCACTATGAACAACGGTTGATTTTTTTTTCACATCAATCATTTCCAAAGCTTCCTCAGTAATGCTTTTATCTAGGCTTTTTCTTATTCTATTATTCTCTTCAATTTTAACAGCAAATATCTTTGCTTTAGCATAATCAGTTTCCACTAATATCTCAACTGCTTTTTTGGCATGTTCTATTCTACCAGCCGCATTTATCCTTGGGGCAATACCAAACACTACATCAGTTATTGTAACCTCTTTAGTTTTATTTGCTATTTCCATCAATGCCTTTAAACCAACTCTAGGATTTTTGTTTATTTGCTGTAAACCGTAAAAAGAAAACACTCTATTTTCACCTGTCATAGGTACAATATCGGCACCAATACTTACAGTTAACAAATCCAAGTACTCTATAATTTCATAGAAATCAATATTATTTTGCTGACTAAAAGCTTGAATCAATTTAAAACCTACGCCACAGCCCGAAAGTTCCTTATATGGATAATTACAATCTGCTTGCTTTGGATTAAGTATTGCAACCGCTTTAGGTGTTTTTTCGCCTGGATTATGATGATCACAAATAATGAAATCAATTCCTTTTTCATTTGCATAATCAACTTGATTGACAGCACGAATACCACAATCTAAAGCAATAATTAAAGTAAAATTATTTTCCTTAGCATAATCAATACCTTTTAAAGAAATTCCATACCCCTCATCATATCTACAAGGAATATAATATTCTATTTCCTTTACCTTTTTCTTTAAAAAAGAATACATCATAGAAATTGATGTTGTTCCATCTACATCATAATCACCATACACCAAAACCTTCTCGTTATTTGTAATTACAGTTTGGATTCTATCCACTGCTTTCTGCATATCTTTCATAAGGAAAGGATCGTGCAAATGAGATATTTCTGGGCGAAAAAATGACTTAGATTCCTCAAAAGTTGTAATTCCTCTTAGCACCAACAAATGCGCCACAATTTCAGATACATTTAAAATTTTTGATAATTTGGAAACAACTGTATTGTTTGATTCTAATATATTCCAATTTTTCTGCATTACTTACGCATTATTTTAGTTTGTGTTAGAATTGAATATTTATGAATTAGAGCAAATATTTCTTCTACCATTTGCTTGTCTACTCCCAATAAATTTGCATTTTCTTTCCTGGTATTTAATATTTCGAACCATCTATCAATTTGAAAAATAGTTAATCTATTTTCATTTTTAAAATTTGCTATGTGTTCTACTACTTGTTTTCTGTTATTTAGTAATTCAATAATTTGCGTATCTAAATTATCAATCTGATTCCTAAAATTTAGCAACTGACCTCTAAATTCTTCATCTCTTAACTTTGTATCTCTCAACACTAAATTATTCATAATACTATTCAACTCTATAGGAGTAACTTGCTGCTCGGCATCACTTAAAGCTACAGCTTGGTTGTGATGTGTTTCTATCATCAATCCATCAAGGCTAATATCCATCGCAGTTTGAGCAATATCCTCAACCAAAGCCGCTTTTCCTGCAATATGACTAGGATCACAAATAATTGGTAAATCCCTAATTTCTTCTCTTAATTTGATTGGAATTTCCCATTTGGGGTCATTCCTGAAAGCACCTTTTTCATAACTATAAAAACCTCTGTGTATTGCAGCTAATTGTTTTACTCCAACTTTATGTAATCGTTCAAAAGTACCAAGCCATAATCCTAGTTCTGGATGAATAGGATTTTTAACAAAAACAGGTATATCTACTCCTCTTAAAGCTTCAGCAATTTCTTGAACATAAAAAGGATTTACAGTTGTTCTAGCTCCAATCCAAAGCATATCAACCTCTGATTCTAAACACAGTTCAACATGTTTGGCTGTTGCCACCTCTGTAACTACCTTTAGACTTGTCTCTTGTTGAATTCTTTTAAGCCAAGATAAAGCATCTTTTCCAATCCCTTCAAATGAATTAGGGTTGGTTCTTGGCTTCCAAATTCCAGCTCTAAATACATCAGCAGTGCCTTCAACTGCTTTAGCAATAGTTAAGAGCTGATTTTCTGATTCTGCACTACAGGGTCCAGCAATCAAGTATGGTTTTTTATGTATGAATTGCTTAAATTCCATTATTTACCTTCCACAATAATTACAAATTCCCCTTTAGGTTTATTTTCTTCAAAATATTCTTTTACTTCTTTCATGCTTCCCCTCTTAGTTTCTTCAAACATTTTAGATATTTCTCTGGAAACAGAAACAATTCTTTCGTCTCCAAAATATTCCATAAACTGACTTAAGGTTTTAACAATTCTGTGAGGAGATTCATAAAAAATCATTGTTCTTTCTTCCTCAGCCAAAACTTTTAATCTTGTCTGTCTTCCTTTTTTAGCAGGTAAAAATCCTTCAAAAATAAATTTTTCAGAAGGCAATCCTGAATTTACTAAGGCAGGGACAAAAGCGGTTGCTCCTGGCAAACAATCTATCTCAATATCATTTCTAACACATTCACGAACTAATAAAAAACCCGGATCAGAAATTGCAGGAGTTCCAGCATCAGAAACAAGTGCAATTGTTTCTCCAGACTTTAATCGTTCTATCCATTTATTAAGCACCTTGTGTTCATTATGCATATGAAAGGGAGATAAAGGTGTATTTATATCATAGTGAGTAAATAATTTTCTAGTGGTTCTGGTATCTTCAGCCAAAACCATATCGACCTCTTTTAGTAAGCGTAAAGCTCTAATAGTTATATCCTCCAAATTTCCTATTGGAGTCGGTATTAAATATACTTTTGACATCTTACAAATCTATAAGAATAAAGGATATAATTCTAGTTTAGGGCTAATTCTTATTGTGGGTGATGGGAAGTGAAAATAGTTAAGCCAATGTTTTACTTTTTTACCTGTTGGACTATTCCATTTCTTTAATAGTTTTGGAATATCATAATCCAAGGCAACATACCATTCATTGTTACCTCCTGTTTTGCGATTACTTGAATTTAAATATTGAGTGTCATCTATTCCAAAGCCTACAGCAACATTTAGCCAATCAGGCCAGCAGCAAGTTTCAATAAAATGATTAACATCAAAAGTTACCCAGTAGGTTTGGTTAGGATAATCATCTTGCCAAGAATATTTATTAGCTTCTTTTCCTCTTTGTTTCTCTAAATCCCAATAGATATTTGATTGTTTATAATATGAAAACTTAAAATTAATTGCTTTTAAATCAGTATTATAATACTGTGCAACAGGCCAAAATGAGCCAGTCGAACCAATTATTAAATCCCATTTACTAAATCCCCAATAAGGAGCGTAAGCATCTTTCATTTCAATTGCTAATTGCAATCCTGAGCCAAATGCAGCGCCATACCAAAGAGATTTTCTTTCATTCATGCCCACCCACTTCATTGAAGAAGAAAAAAAATCAGCCGCTTCCAATCCACCCATAAAATGCCCTACTTTATCAACATTTAACGCATAAGTAAGATCTGCCCCATCATCAAAATGAAATGGAATTTGTTTGTTAGACCACCATGCATTTTCAACGTATAAATAAGCCCCTCCTAATACAGCTGCCAAACTACTGCTTACTAATAATACTCTCCTCTTATTAATTTTTGTCGAGTCAGGTTTCGCATTAATAGAACAGGCAAACAATACTAAAAGAGAAAGAGAAAACAATCTTTTAAAATTCATAATAAAATAGAATAGCTTTTATACTTTTGTTAGCAAACTTAATAAAACAAATTACGCTAAATGTTTTTAGAATCACAAATAAATCACCAGATGCAAAAAGGAAGTGTTGAAGTAATTTGTGGTTCTATGTTCTCAGGGAAAACAGAAGAATTATTAAGACGACTAAAAAGAGCTGAGTTTGAAAAACTTAATATTGCTGTTTTTAAACCCCAAATTGATAAACGATACGACACTCAGAAAGTAGTTTCTCATGACGAGAATACTATCAATGCTATAGCTGTAGACAGTGCAAAAGATATTTTTAAACTAGCCAATGAATCACAAGTTATAGCGATTGATGAAGCTCAATTTTTTGATTCTGAATTAATTGTTGTATGTACTGAATTAGCTAATTCTGGGATAAGAGTAATTATTGCAGGATTAGATATGGATTTTTTAGGAAAACCTTTTGGAATTATGCCGGAGCTCTTAGCAATAGCAGAGCACATTACTAAAGTACATGCCATTTGTATTGATTGCTGTTCAATTGCCAATCATTCGTTTAGAATGACTGACGATAAAAATCTAATTCAAATTGGTGAAAAAGAAAAATACAAACCTCTATGTAGAAATTGTTTTTCAAGAAAAATGAGTTAATCAAATGGAAATAATTCACGAAACAATACTAGAATTAGATCTTAATAAATTAGCTAATAACTTTAATTATTTAAAAAGTAAATTAAACTCCGACACGAAAATTATTGCAGTAGTAAAAGCATACGCTTACGGGCATGGCGATATAGTTATTGCAAATTCCCTAGAAAAGTTAGGAGCTCATGCTTTATGGGTGGCTGACTTTGAAGAAGGAACTCGCATAAGAAAAAGTGGAGTTAAGATCCCAATTATTATTGCAAATTCCGGTACAAAAAGTACGCAGCAAATTATTGAAAATAAACTAGATATTGTTATTTACAACTTTGAATTACTCCACCTTTACGGGAAATTAGACAAAGAAATAAGGATACATATTAAGTTCAATACGGGTATGAATCGTTATGGGTTTGACCCTAGTGTAGTTGATGAACTTATAGCTGATTTACAAAGATATCCAAAACTAAAAATACAAAGTATTTGCTCGCACTTAGCCGCAAGTGATAATAGTACAGAAGATGGTTTTACAAACGAACAATTCCATATTTTTGAAAAAGTATCTAGTTCATTTTCAAAAGGAGTTAATCAATTTATTGACAGGCATATCCTGAATACAAGTGGGGTGTTGCGTTTTCCAAAAAGAGAATATGAAATGGTACGCTTAGGGATAGGGCTCTATGGGGTTAATAATGACAACAATCTACATCAAGTAAGCACTCTTAAAAGTGTTCTTTCACAAGTAAGAGCCATAAAAAAAGGCAGTAAGGTTGGTTATGACGCCTCATTTCTTGCAAAAGAAGATATGATAATTGGGATTATTCCTTTTGGTTATGCTGATGGATTAAACAGAAAATTAAGCGTTAAAAATGGAGTTATTATAGTTCAAAATATACCCTGCCCGATTATTGGTAAAATTAGTATGGACTCCTGCATGATTAACCTAAAAGGAATAACTGCAAAAACAGGTGATGAAGTAGTTATTTTTGGAGAAGAGAATACAATTTCATCAATAGCTAACAAGCTAAGTACCATTCCTTATGAAATTCTTTCAAGTTTAAATAGACGAATTAAACGAGTTTACTCCTGCTGATACCTACTATATATAGTATATAAAAATATATAAGAGATGGTTAGAATAAAAATAAAAAAGTAGGAATCAACAAGCATCAGAAACATAAAAGATAAAGGGAGTAAGACTCTATGGATGCCATCCTTTTTTCTGAATAATTCTTTTAATTGATGATAGAATATTAATATTAGTAATACTAAACCTATTATACCTAATTCAAACCAAACATAAAGATATTGGTTGTGTGGGGTTTTATGATTAATAAAATTATGGCCTGTCTTCACTTCTGCATCAAAAATAGCACCAAAGCTACCTGTTCCGTAACCAAGTATTGGTTTTTCTAATATTCTACTTAAGGTCTCTTTAACAAATACATAACGAATATCTTTAATTTTTCCCTCTCGTCTATCTCCATTATTTAGAATAATATTTGATACTGCATCAAATCTATGTTTATACACATTTGTAGAATTATAAATTACAGCCTGAAATGACAATAGTAATACTAAAAAGCCACATAGTCTCAATAAGTTTTCCCTGTTATAATAGAAAATATAAAAACCTGCCGACAAATTAAAGATGACCTGCCCAGCCCTTCCTCTTTCTGTAAAAATACTAATTGCATAGACTAAAATAAATAACAACAACCAATAAGTATACCTGCTCTTTCTTTCAATCAACAAATAGAATGATAAGGTTGTTGCAAACGCAAGAATAACATTATGATAATTATATTTAATAAATGCAGAATTATGAAAAGCTAATTCAATAAAAGAAAAGTAATTACCCAAGGGTAAAATAATATCATTATTAATTGCTATGGCTGCCAAAGCAGAAATAAAAGCTGTTCCTAGAAATGCAGAAACCGCTCTTTTAATTGTTTCTTGCTTTAAATTCATAGTCATCAAAATAGGAAAGACAAACAATAAAGCTAATCGTTGGAATTGCCAATCAGCATTTAAGTGTTGGTCACCCCAAAGCATCCCTAATGCATAAAAGCCTATTAATGCAAAAACTGCGAGCATCCATTTGGAAGATTTAATAATATCAAATTTAGCTTTAAAATTTCTTTCAAGAATCCAACAAAGAGCTAACAAACCAATAATTAAATTTGTTATTGCTATGGAAGTAGAAATAAAAACGCCCAATAGTATAAAAAGGAATTGTTGAACTCTGCCTATCAATTTATTCGTTGCCTAAAATATTATTATACTCTGCTTGATTTTGTAAAACTTCAATTGCTTTTTTAAGTTCCGAGTCAAAATTTAAAGCTGATTTTATTCTTCCTTCTTGATAAAAATAACGACTTGCAATCTCACCTGTCAATATTTCCTTTATGTCTTGTTTATTGGTAAACAAATCATCTCCTTTATTGGTTTTCAATTCTGCTAATAAGTTTTCGTACTCCTCACTTAAGGCTTCAAAATAATTTTCATCAATTGCTTTCTTCTTTACTTTTTCTAACGCTTCTTCCGTTTTTGTTTTATAGGTATATTCTTTATCTGAAAGATAGTGTTCAAAATGCTTATATTCATCATCTGAGAAAATAAAATTTTCCGGGATAGTATCATGTTCAAACCTAAAATCAGTAACATAATCAAAGAATAAATGTTCTCTGAAAAGAGAAACTACAATATTACTTACCGTTCCTATTTCAGTAATGATATCAGGATTAATTCCTCCACCATCAAACACTTTTCTTCCATTTTTAGTTTGAAAAGCTGTTATGAGCGAATCAGGAACTTTCCCAACACTTCCATCTTCATTTCTACTGGAATAATCTAAAGCCTGTATACATCTACCACTAGGGATGTAATATTTAGCAACTGTAAGTTTTAGCTGAGAATTATAGGATAGTTTTCTTGTTTGTTGGACCAATCCTTTCCCATAACTTCTTTGCCCAATTACCACTCCTCTATCTAAATCTTGAATTGCCCCTGAAACAATCTCAGAAGCTGAAGCAGATGATGAATTAATTAACACGACTAAAGGGACATCAGTGTCTAATGGTTTATTACTTGCAATGTATGATTTTTCCCAAGATTTAATTTTTCCTTTTGTACTCACTATCTTCTCTCCTTTTTCTACAAAAAGATTAACTATCTCAACTGATTCATTTAGAAGTCCACCTGGGTTACTTCTTAAATCTAGAATTAACCCTTTTAACTCTCCTTCTGCTTTTAATTCCTCTATTGCATTTTTAATATCCTTACTGCAATTTCTAGTAAAGCTTCTTAGCTTTACATAACCAATTCCACCTTCAATATAAGCAGAATAAGGCACGCTTTTTACAGATACTTTTTCTCTATCAAAAGTAACTTCAAATGGTTTTTCAAGGTTTTTACGTTCAATCAATAAAGTTACAGAAGTATTTGGTTGTCCTTTTAATACTTTACTTACTTCTTCAGTGGTTTTTCCTTTAGCTGTTTTCTCATTAATCTCAAGGATTTTATCCCCAGCCATAAGTCCAGCTTTCTGTGCTGGGAATCCCTCATAAGGCTCACTCACATACACATAATCTTTTCTTTTTGTAATTATTGCTCCTATACCTCCATATTGTCCTGTCGTCATAAAACGGAAATCCTCAATATCGGATTCTGGAATATAGGTAGTGTAAGGGTCTAGAGATTTTAACATCTTATCAATCCCTTCTTTCATTAATTTTCCAGGATCAGTTTCATCTACATAAAAAGTATTTAACTCTTTATATAGGGTAGTAAAAATATCAAGATTTTTTGCAATCTCAAAGTAATTATCAGTAAATCCTATTGAAACAACTGATGTAACGACTAGTACAAATGCTAAAATTATAAGTTTAAATCTTTTCTTCATATTTTGTGTTTTACTGAACAGGGTCATGCCCATTTCCACCCCAAGGATGACAATTTAATATTCTTTGTAAAGTTAGTTTCCCACCTTTCCAAGGCCCATATTTTATTATTGCTTCCAATCCATAGGCCGAACAAGTTGGCGTATATCTACATCTTGGGGGCAATAAAGGCGAGAGTGTCTTTTGGTATAAGATAATTATCGTCCGAAAAAGAAAAGAAAAAATAATACTCATATCTCTTTACTTAAACGCTCTAAAATTAAATTTATTTCTTCTTCCATAGTTTTATATGGCAATATATATTCTTTTTGATAAATCATAGCAATACTTAACTGCAATTTTTTGCCTTTCAACATGTTTTCCAATTCAACTTTATTCAACCTATAAGCCTCCTTCATTCTTCTACTAATAATGTTTCTTTTTACGGCTAGTCTTATCTTTTTCTTAGGAACGACAATAATTGATTTAACAGTCACTTCATCTTCATTATTAACCTCTTTCCAAACTAAACGAACAGTAGATGTTGTAAATGATTTTCCGTTAGAAAACATCTCTTTGATAGCAGTTTCACTGCACAACTTTTGTTTTTTTGGAAATTCAAACATATGATAAAATTACAAAAAAGGAGCTCGAAAGCTCCTTTAATTGTTTTTTGAAAAAGAAATTACCTTTTTCTTTTATTTGCTTCTTTAACATATTGATCTAAAGCCATTGACATTGAAGGGGCCTTTTTATTTGGAGCTGCAATATCAACTCTTAATCCATTGTCTTCAACCGACTTAATGGTTGTTGGTCCAAAAACAGCCAATCGAGTTTCACCTTGTACAAATTCAGGAAAGTTCTCTAAAAGAGATTTAATTCCAGTTGGGCTGAAAAATACAAGAACATCATATTTAACATCATTTAAATCAGATAAATCAGAACATGCCACTTTATACATTTGTGCTTTTGTGTATTCCAACCCGCTTTCCTCTAATGATTTATTCATCTGTTTTTTAAGCACATCTGAACAAGGAAATAAAAACTTTGAATTCTTTTGCTTTTGCATGATAGGAATTAAACTCGATAAAGTTTGCTCTCCTGTAAATACTTTACGCTTACGGTAAGTTATAAAGTTTTGTAAGTAATGTGCAATAGCTTCAGAAACACAAAAGTATTTTGTAAAATCAGGAATTCTTAATCTCAATTTCTCCATCATTCCAAAATAATGATCCATAGCATTTTTTGAAGTAAAAATTACTGCGTCATGATTCAAAATAGAAATTCTTTGTTCTCTGAAGTCTTTTGCCGAAATTTCCTCAACATGCATAAAAGGCCTATAATCAATCTTTAATTTATGCTTTAGCTCAATAGCTGCATATGGAGATTTCCCTTCAGGTTTTGGTTGTGAAATTAATATTGACTTTACTTTCTTCATTTTTTCTATCATTCCTATGCCTTAAGATTAATAAACAACTCCTTTTCCTAGCAATAGGAGTGGAGAAATTTCGAGCATGCAAAGATACAAAAAAATATATAAGGGAGAAAATCCAAAAGCATTTGTTCCTATCTTCCAAAGCCAAAATAACTTTAGTAATAACAGAACTATAAAAACAATAGCAACTATTAGCATAACAAAATGGGTAATGTTAAATGCAAAAAAATAGAGTAATATTAATAACGGAAAAAGAAAAAAACCAAGAGATCTGTCAAAAAGAAAAGAAAAAAAGATGCCTAACTTTGCAATATCTTTTACTTGGAAGATACTACCTAACAAAAGTATTAATCCGATTTTAATTATAAAAAATAGCATCACCGCACCAATTAAACTAAAAGTTTCTAAAATTGAAGTTTTAGGAATTAGTTTTAGAATAATAAGTGAAATATTAATTGACATTAATAAAAAGGTAATGAGATTCACTCTTTCAGTAAAAGCATTTTCTTCCTTTAAATACTGGTTAGCGTAGCGTTGAGCGAAAATTCCCATAAAAAGAAGTTTTGCATGCTTCCAATATAACGACTTTAACATTGCAATTAACAAAAATGAAATTGTAAGTAATACAAATATTATATCCTGATTAAAAATGGTTTTTATTAATGCAATCATTAGTGTTATTATTCCGAATGCAAATATACCTTTTAAGAACTCATTTTTTAGCTATAAAATATATACTTTTGTCAAAAATTTAATAACATTATGTCACAAGATTTATACCAAGCTCCTGATTACTTTCAAATGGATGAACTCCTGACAGAAGAGCATAAATTAATTAGAGATTCCGCTAGAGATTGGGTAAAAAGAGAAGTTTCTCCAATTATTGAAGAGGCATGTCAGAAAGCTGAATTTCCAAAACAAATTATAAAAGGCCTAGGTGAAATTGGTGGTTTTGGACCCTACATTCCAGTAGAATATGGTGGTGCTGGGCTTGACCAAATTTCTTACGGACTAATAATGCAAGAATTAGAAAGAGGAGATAGTGGGATTCGTTCTACTTCATCTGTGCAATCTTCCTTAGTAATGTACCCAATTTGGAAATACGGAAGTGAAGAACAAAAAATGAGGTTTTTACCAAAATTAGCAACTGGGGAAGTTATTGGTTGTTTCGGTCTTACTGAGCCAGACCATGGATCAAATCCTGGAGGAATGGTAACCAATATAAAAGATATGGGTGACCATTATATATTAAATGGTGCTAAAATGTGGATTTCAAACGCTCCTTTTGCTCATGTTGCTGTAGTGTGGGCGAAAAATGAAGAAGGAAGAATTAAAGGTGTACTAGTAGAAAGAGAAATGAAAGGATTTACAACTCCTGAAACACATAATAAATGGAGTTTAAGAGCTTCAGCGACAGGAGAATTAGTATTTGATAATGTAAAAATCCCTAAAGATAATATTTTACCAAATAAGGATGGATTAGGAGCTCCATTAGGGTGTTTAGATTCTGCAAGATACGGAATTGCTTGGGGGACAATTGGTACAGCAATGGATTGTTATGATACTGCATTAAGATATGCAAAACAAAGAATTCAGTTTGGAAAACCAATTGCGTCTTTTCAATTACAACAAAAGAAATTGGCAGAAATGATTACTGAAATCACAAAGGCACAATTATTAACTTGGCGTTTAGGAGTGCTTAAAAATGAAGGCAGGGCAACTACGGCACAAATTTCCATGTGTAAACGTAACAACGTTGAAATGGCTCTTAATATCGCTCGTGAAGCAAGACAAATTTTAGGAGCTATGGGCATTACAGGAGAATATTCAATCATGAGACATATGATGAATTTAGAATCAGTAGTTACTTATGAGGGAACACACGATATTCACTTGTTGATTACAGGGATGGATATTACGGGAGAGAATGCTTTTAAATAAGTTAATGAAAAATACATTTAGAATTATTGCATTTTTAGAAGGAGTATCTTATATCCTGTTAATGACAGTTGGTTTGTATTTCAAATACCAATTAGGTGACCCAACTTATGTGAAATTCCTAGGAATGCCACACGGAATTTTATTTGTCAGCTATATAGTATTCGCATTTCTAATTAAAGAAAATGAGAATTGGGAAATTAAGGATTTAGGAATTGTATTACTAGCCTCTATCCTACCCTTTGGCACTTTTTATGTAGATTGGAAATATTTGAAAAAATAGAAATTATAAAAACTGGCTTTAGGGGTCCGTTTTTTATTTGCTTATCGTTTTAGCCACATCTAACAATTCCTTGTACCAATCCTCACCATATTTACGAATAAGTGGTTCTTTCAAAAAAACGTAAAGCGGAACCTCTAATTCACTCCCACATTTGCAAGCAGGCTCACAAATTTTAATTTCCTCATAATTTACCGCATCAAAATCACGGTATTCTTTTATACGTATTGGAAATAAATGACACGAAATTGGTTTTTTAAAATCTGTTTTTCCATCTAAATATGTTTTTTCAATAGCACATTTTGTAATTCCATTTTCAAAAATTACAAAAGCACATTCCTTATTATTTACAAGTGGAGTAATCAAATCGCCATCTGCATCATATACTGCAACTCCCTGATTTTCAATCTCAATAATTCCTTCATTTCTCATGTAGAGTTTTACTTTCTCATAAATCTCATTTAGCATCTTTTCCTCATCTTTTAATAATGGTGCTCCAGAATCACCTTCCACACAACAGGCCCCTTTACAAGCGTTTAAATCGCACACAAAATGTTTTTCAAAAACATCCAAAGAAATTATTTTATCCTGCACTTGAATCATCAAGCAAAACTACAATAAATTACTATTTTTGTGCCATGTCAAATTATGAAGATATATTTAAAAAAGTTGTTTCCCATGCAAAAGAGTATGGCTATGTATTTCAATCCTCTGAGATTTATGATGGTTTATCGGCTGCTTACGATTACGGCCCTAATGGAGTAGAGCTTAAAAATAATATCAAAAATTATTGGTGGAAATCAATGGTAAATATGCACGAAAATATTGTGGGACTAGATTCTTCTATTTTTATGCATCCTACTACTTGGAAAGCTTCCGGTCATATAGATGCTTTTAATGACCCTTTAGTTGACAATAAGGATTCTAAGAAAAGATATCGTGCTGATGTATTAATAGAAGATCATATTGCTAAGATAGAGGCTAAAATTGATAAAGATGTTTTAAAAGCTGAAAAGCGTTTTGGGGATGCTTTTAACAAAGAAGAATTTCTTACTACCAATGGAAGGATTTTAGATAGACAAAAAAAAATTGATGCTATTAATGAAAAAATGAATATTTCTCTTTCTTTAGGTAATCTGGAAAAAGTAAAAGCATTAATTGAAGAATTAGACATAAAATGTCCTATTTCAGGGACTAATAACTGGACGGATGTTCGTCAGTTTAACTTGATGTTTAAAACACAAATGAGAGCTCCTGCTGCTGATTCTTCTGATTTGTATTTACGTCCAGAAACTGCACAAGGTATCTTTCTAAACTTTTTGAATGTACAAAAAACTGCTCGAATGAAAATTCCTTTTGGCATTGCTCAAATTGGGAAAGCCTTCAGAAATGAAATTGTAGCCCGTCAGTTTATTTTCAGAATGCGTGAGTTTGAACAAATGGAAATGCAATTTTTTGTTCGTCCAGGAGAAGAAATGAAATGGTATGCTTATTGGAAAGATTTCCGAATGAAATGGCATAATTCATTAGGAATGGGAGAAGATAATTATCGTTTCCATGATCATGAAAATTTAGCGCATTATGCTAATGCTGCTACTGATATTGAATTTAAATTTCCATTCGGATTTAAAGAATTAGAAGGTATTCATTCTCGTACGGATTTTGATTTGAAAGCACATCAAGAATATTCTGGGAAAAAATTACAATATTTTGATCCTGAATTAGGGGAAAGCTATGTGCCGTATGTAGTAGAAACATCTATTGGTTTAGACAGAATGTTCCTTGCTGTATTAAGTAATTCTTTCCGTGAAGAAGAATTAGAGAATGGAGAGAGCAGAGTTGTTCTTAAAATCCCTGCAGTTTTAGCTCCACTAAAAGCAGCCATCTTACCGCTTACCAAAAAAGATGGAATGCCAGAAAAAGCAAGAGAAATAATGAAAATGTTACAGATTGATTTCAATTGCCAGTATGAAGAAAAGGATTCTATTGGAAAAAGATATAGAAGACAAGATGCGATTGGGACTCCTTTCTGTATTACGGTTGACCATCAAACTTTAGAAGATAATACGGTTACTTTACGAGATAGAGATACTATGAAACAAGAAAGAATTTCAGTAGAGAAACTACATACTCTAATTGCTGAAAAAGCAAGTATTACTAAGCATTTGGCTTAATTTTCTCCTTCAGACGTAACTGATATTTTATCAAAAGTAGCATCGATTGGAGGTAATACTTTTTCTAGCTCTACCGTTACTTTTTTAACTTTATTTAAAGGGAGTATTGCGTCAACAATTCTTTTTGCAGGATGCTCTATCATATTCGATCGGATTGCCATTTGCTCCTTTACAATTGCTATGATGTTCACATAATCCACTGTATGCTTCAAATCATCTGTTTTTTCAACTTCAACTGTATCTGCTTCCACCCAAACATTCACTATAAAATGTCCGCCTAAAATAGCTTCTTCTGGTAGATGACCATGATAAGCAAAAACTCTAATCCCTTCTACTTTAATTAATCCCATTAGTTAATTTTTTCTAAAGCTGTTTCCATTCTTTTAATAGTTTCTTCTTTACCTAAAAGAGAAGCAATGTCAAAAAGAGAAGGCCCCATCCCAATTCCTGTTAAACAAACTCTAAAAGCAGGCAATAATCTTCCCATTCCTAACTCATTTTCCTTCAAGTATTTTTTAAATTCTACTTCAATATTTTCAGATGAAAAATCAGATAATACTGATAATTTATCTTTTAATTCTGACACAAATTTTGGAGTATCCTTCTTCCATTTTCTACGTATTGTTTTCTCATCATAATTAGCAGGTGCAGAAAAATAATATTTTCCTTCTTTCCACATGTCTTTTACAAAAGTGGCTCTTTCTTTCAACTGCACACAAACAGTTTTCACAAAATTATCTTCAGCCTCTATCCCATTTTCTTTTAATATTATTTGTAAATCTTGCGCTAATTCTTCTTTCGATTTTGACCTTAAATATTGTTGATTGAACCATCTTGTTTTATCAAAATCAAACTTTGCTCCTGCTTTTCCCACTCTCTCTAAACTGAAAGCTTCAATTAACCCTTCCATAGGGAAAATCTCTTGTGTATTCCCTGGGTTCCATCCTAAAAAGGCAAGCATATTTATAAAAGCTTCAGATATGTAACCACTCTCTCTGTATCCTGAACTAATTTCTTTTGTTTCAGGGTTCATCCACTGAATTGGAAAAACTGGGAATCCTAATCTATCCCCATCACGCTTACTTAATTTTCCGTTTCCATCTGGCTTTAGTATCAAAGGTAAATGTGCAAATTGTGGCATTGCATTTTCCCACCCTAAATATCGGTATAATAAAACATGTAAAGGGGCTGATGGCAACCACTCCTCCCCTCTTATTACATGGGAAATTTTCATCATATAATCATCAACCACATTTGCCAAATGATAAGTTGGCATACCATCCGATTTAAAGATAACTTTATCATCCATATTATTGGTATTTACTACAACCCAACCTCTTATAATATCATTTAGTTTTACCTCTTCATTTCTAGGCATTTTTATACGAATAACATATGCCTCTCCTGCGTACATTCTTTTTTTCACCTCATCTTCTGATAGGGCTAAAGAATTTTGCATTGTAGTACGCGTTACTGCATTGTATTGTGGTGAAGGAACGCCTGCCGCTTTCATTCTCTCTCGCATTGCAATTAACTCTTCTGTAGTATCAAAAGCATAATAAGCAAAACCATCATTTACCAATTGTTCAGCATAAGGCAAATATAACTCCTTTCTTTCCGATTGCTTATAAGGTCCAAAATCTCCCCCAGCAACAACTGATTCATCAAATTCAATGCCACACCATTTTAAAGATTCAATAATATATTGTTCGGCTCCTTCTACAAATCTTGCTTGATCGGTATCTTCAATGCGCAAAATCATCTTCCCACCTTTATTTTTGGCAAAAAGGTAATTATAAAGAGCTGTTCTTACCCCTCCAATATGTAATGGTCCTGTCGGACTTGGTGCAAATCGAACTCTTACTTCTGACATTGTATTTTATTTTTCGGTTGCAAAGATAAGATTTATCAAGTAATATAGTTTTATGAAAAGCCGTTAAAAATTGTACTTTTGCAATGATGAATATTGAACCTAAAATAGAACTGTTTGAAAAACTGAATAAATTCGTTAAACGATTTTATATCAATCAGCTAATTAAAGGGGGAATTTATTCTTTAGCGGTACTGATTATCTTCTTTATTCTTTTTTCCACTATTGAGTATTTCACGCAATTTGGAGTAGGAAGTCGGACCTTTTTATTCTGGACTTATCTTACTGTTAATGCACTAATTGCTATAATATATATTCTTATTCCTTTACTTCATTTGTTAAGTTTCGGAAAAATATTAAGCCATAAACAAGCAGCAAAAATTATCGGAACTCATTTTACTGAAATTGGAGATAAGCTGCTAAATATTCTGGAATTACACGATATGAGTGCGACTGAAAATGCATTAATAAATGCGAGTATTCAGCAAAAAATAAACGATATAAAACCCATTTCATTTGGGAGTGCAATTAATTATTCTGATAATAAGAAATATACAAAATGGATACTTATTCCTCTTTCAATAATCTTATTTTTCATCATTTCTGGGAAACAATACATACTTACCGAAAGTTCAGCCAGAATACTGAAGCACAATACTTTTTTTGAACCTAAAGCACCATTCCAATACCTTATTTTAAACCCTAAATTAGAAGTAATTCAATTTGAAGATTATAAGCTAGCGATAGAGATAACAGGAAATGAAATTCCTAGCGAAGTATTCATCCAATCAAATGGTAATTCATTTCATTTTAAAAAAAATAGTAATACAACTTTTGAATACATTTTTAAAGGTGTAAATAATGACATTCAATTTCAATTTTTAGCAGGGGGATATAAAAGTAAAAACTATACTTTAAAAGCACTCCCACAGCCTAAAGTAGTAGATTTTATTCTGCAATTAAACTATCCAAACTACATCAAAACAAAAAATGAAACGATAAAAAATAATGGCGATATCATTATTCCTGAAGGTACTAGCGTACAATGGCAAGTGAAGTTACAAAATACAGAAACTGTCTATCTTATTTTTTCTGAAAGCAAACACGATCAAAGCACAACAAATATATTTACTTATAAAAAATCATTTTTTATTAGTACTGCGTATCAAATTATCGCCCAAAACAAACATAAGCTAAGTGATACCTTATCCTATTATATAAAAGTTATTCCTGATGCTTACCCAATAATTAATGTAAGTCAAAGTTTTGATAGTACAAATGCTCAGTTTTTGTTTAGCGGAGAAATTGAGGATGATTATCAATTGAAAAAATTGATTTTTAATTATCAAATTACGAGTAATGACACTAATCCTTTAGTCAGTCAAGAATTAACAATTAATCAACTCTCAAAAGAACTTTTCTTTTTTACTTTCAATTTTAATAATTTAAAATTAGCATCAGGGGACAAGATAACATACTATTTTGAAGTCTGGGATAATGATGGTATAAATGGATCAAAAAGCACAAAAAGCACGCGTTTTTCATACAAAGAAGTAACAAAAGAAGAGTTAATCTTAAAAACGGATGCTGAAAACGAAAAAACAAAAAGCGGACTTAACAAATCAATATCACTTGCAAATGAAATTAAAAAGGATATTGCAGAACTGAATAAATCTATTTTAGAAAAGAAAAAAATTACTTGGGAAGAGAAGCAAAAAGCTAAAGAAATCCTTAAAAAACAAAACCAATTAGAAAAACAGATTAAAGATACCCAACAAAAAAATAACGATAACCTTAAGAATAAAGAAAAATTAAACTCTTCAATACTGGAAAAGCAAAAACAACTACAGGAATTAATGAATAAAGTCCTTGATGAAGAAACCAAAAAACTCTTAAAGGAAATGGAGGAAATGATGGAAAAGGCTGATAAAGAAAAATTAAAGGAGTTACTAGATAAATTAGATGACGAAAATACCGATTTAGAAAAAGAATTAGATAGAGAGCTAGAGCTATTTAAACAATTAGAATTTGAGCAGAAAGTAGAAGAAATACTTGAAAAGATAGAAAAACTTAAAAAAGAACAGGAAGCCTTAAAAAAAGAAACTAAAGGAGGGAAATTAGAAAAAGAAGAACTTGCTAAAAAACAAGAAGAGCTGAAAAAAGAAATGGAGGAGGTGAAGAAAGACCTGCAAGATATCAGGAATAAAAATATGGAACTAGAGGATAAAAACAAAATTCCTGACACAAAAAATCAAGAAGAAACTATAAAACAAAAAATGCAAGAGAGTGAGGACGCTCTAGAAAAAGGAAAGAAAAAGAAAGCTAAAAAAGCACAAGAAGAAGCAATTAAGGAAATAGAAGAATTAGAACAGCAACTACAAAGCATGCAGCAAAGTAGCTCCGAACAGAAACCTCAAGAAGATATGGAGACTTTGAGAAAAATACTTGAAAATTTGGTAACTCTCTCTTTTAATCAGGAAGAATTAATGCTACGTGCTAATAATACCCCTAAAAATAGTGCTGAATTTATTCAGGTTGTGAAGCAACAAAACAAACTAGTTGATGATAGCAAAATTATTGAAGATTCATTATTAGCACTAAGCAAGAGAGTTGTTCAAATACAAGCAACTATCAATAAAGAGATTGCCGCTATCAATAATAATATGATAAAGTCAACAAATAAATTAGAGCAAAGACAGGTGAATAAAGCAGCCGAACACCAGCAATTTGTAATGACTTCTACTAACAACTTGGCTTTACTTTTATCAGAAATATTGGAGCAAATGCAAAAAGACTTAGAGATGCCACCTTCAAATTGCAACAAGCCAAAAAATTGCAACAAGCCAAATCCTAATTGCAAAAAACCATCTATGTCTCAGTTAAAAGATGCACAAAAAAAACTAAACAAAAAAATGAAAGAAGGGAAAAATGGAGAAAAAGGGAAGAAAGAGGAGGAGAATTCGAAAAAATTGATGCAGCTTGCAAAACAACAGGAAACTATAAGAAAACAGTTGATGGAATTGAGAGATGAACAAGGAAAAAATGGCGAAAAAGGAAAGCTTGATAAGATCCTGGAGGATATGGAAGAGAATGAAATAGATATTATCAACAATAGAATTACGCAAGAAACAATTGCACGGCAAGAAGAAATTCTTACTCGATTACTTGAAGCCGAAAAATCCGAGAGAGAGCAAGGAGAAGATGATCAACGAAAATCAACTGAATGGAAATATAATCCTAATAATACAACTGAACAATACTTGGAATATAAAAAGAAAAAACAACAGCAAGAAGAGCTTTTGAAAACAACACCTGTACAGTTAAAACCCTATTATAAAAAGAAGGTTAATACTTATTTCAACACCTTAATGAAAGAAGAAAAATGATAGATTTTCAGTACATAGAGAATGATAAACTGAGCAATACTGAAGATTTAAATTTATGGCTCAACAGTGTTATTACAGAGGAGAACATGGTGATAGGCGAACTTGTCTATGTGCTCTGTAATGATGAGTACTTACTTAAAAAAAATATCCAATTTCTAAACCATAACAATCTTACTGATGTAATTACTTTTGATTATTCTGGAGATAAAATAATAAGTGGAGATATACTTATCAGCACTGAAAGAGTAGTTGAAAACTCTAAAATATTCAATGTTAATTATTTAACTGAATTAAATAGGGTGATGGTGCACGGTTTACTACATTTGCTCGGCTATAAAGACAAGAATGAACAAGACGCAAATACAATGCGTGAAAAAGAAAACTATTATTTAAATAAGTTTGCAAATAACTGATTATCAATATTTTTGATATTATTATAGTAAAACAATATGAAATTAGAAGAAGCATATGATGTAATAATAGTGGGAGGAGGGCATGCTGGTTGTGAAGCTGCACATGCTGCTGCAACTCTTGGCTCGAAAGTACTATTGGTAACACAAAATTTAGAAACTCTTGCACGCATGTCTTGCAACCCTGCTATGGGTGGTGTGGCAAAAGGTCAAATAATACGAGAAATTGATGCTTTAGGAGGAATGTCAGGTATAATTACTGACGCTTCAACTATTCAGTTTAGAATGCTTAATAAAAGTAAGGGGCCTGCCATGTGGAGTCCTAGGGCGCAATGCGATAGAAAAGTATTTGAGAAAGAATGGCGTAAAAGACTTGAAGGAAATAAAAATATTGATTTCTGGCAAGATACTGTAGATAATATCACTACCAAAAAAGGGGAGGTTACTGGATTAATTACTAAAATGGGAGTAGAAATATCTGCTAAAAGTGTCGTGCTATGTAACGGAACTTTCTTAAACGGACTCATTCATCTAGGTAAAAGAAATTACAAAGGAGGCCGATCAGGTGAGCCATCAGCTGAAGGAATTACAAAGCAATTAATTGATTTAGGATTCACAAGTGGAAGAATGAAAACAGGTACGCCACCACGATTAGACGGTAGAACAATTGACTATTCAGTAATTGAAGAACAAGCAGGAGACGAGAATACTGTTAATTTTTCATACATGAATAAAGAGAAAATAAAAGATCAACACTCTTGTTTTATCACATACACTTCACCAGAAGTTCATGCAATATTGCTACAAGGATTTGAAGATTCTCCAATGTTTTCAGGAAGGATACAAGGAGTAGGAGCAAGATACTGTCCTTCAATTGAAGATAAAATAGACCGCTTTGCAAGCAAAGATAGACATCAGTTATTTATCGAACCAGAAGGACGGGATACTGTTGAAATCTATTTAAATGGATTCTCAACTTCACTTCCTGAATCTGTACAACTTAAAGCATTGAGAAAAATTAAAGGCCTCGAAAAAGTAAAAATGTTTAGAGCTGGATATGCTATTGAATATGATTATTTTCCACCAACACAACTTAAACATACACTAGAGACCAAGCTCGTAAATAACCTATTCTTTTGCGGTCAGATAAACGGCACTACAGGCTATGAAGAAGCTGCAGCTCAGGGGCTAATGGCAGGTATAAATGCTCATCAAAATACTCATGAAAAAGAAGAATTTATACTAAGTAGGTCTGACGCTTATATTGGTGTTCTAATAGATGATCTAATAACAAAAGGGACTGAAGAGCCATATAGAATGTTTACCTCTCGAGCTGAATACCGCTTACTTTTAAGACAGGACAATGCAGACATCAGACTTACTAGAAAAGGGTACAAATTAGGGCTTGCTAAAATTGACAGACTAGAACAGCTTGAAAAGAAAGAAATTGAAACAGCAGGACTTATTAAATTCTTAACGATACAGAGTATAGACCCAAAGGATATAAATCCTGTGTTAGAAAAACTAGGAAGTGCATTTTTAAAGCAAAAAGTTAAAATTAAAGCAGTCCTATCAAGGCCGCACATTATTTTAAAGGATCTATTAGTTTGCAAGGAATTAGATTTATACTTAAAAGAAAAAAAGTGCACAACAGAAGCTATTGAACAGGCTGAAATTGAAATAAAATATGCAGGTTATTTAAACAAAGAAAAGGAATCAGCCGAGAAGCTATCAAGACTTGAAAATATTAAAATTGCTAAAGATTTTGAATTTAACAAACTCCATTCTATATCTACTGAAGGTAGAGAAAAATTAAATGCAATACAACCTAAAACAATAGGGCAAGCATCAAGAATAAGTGGAGTTTCACCTTCTGATATTAATGTACTTTTAATATACTTAGGAAGATGATATTACTAGATAAATGCCCTATCTGCTCGGGTGGTAATTTGTTAAAGAAATTAGACTGCATAGATCACTCGACATCTAAAGAAAAGTTTACAATTGTTTCATGTGAAACATGTGACTTCTCCTTTACCAATCCAAGACCAAAAGAGAACTCGTTAGGAGAGTATTACAAATCAGACATGTACATCTCTCATACAAACAACACCAAAGGATTGTTTAATTGGATGTATCATACTGTTAGAAAATATGCAATTGGGACAAAATTGAATCTTCTTAAAAGAATATCAAAAAACAAAAATCATCTTGATATTGGATGTGGGACAGGAGAATTTTTAAGCGCTTGTAAAAATGCAGGTTATAATACAAAGGGAATAGAGCCTTCTGAGCTGGCAAGAGAACAAGCAATCAAAAAATTCAATCTTTCGGTTAGTGAAAACACCAATTTAGATCAATTTAAAAACGATCAATTTGATTCTATAAGTATGTGGCATGTTCTTGAACATGTTCCGGCACTAAACAAAACAATAGAAGAGTTTAACAGAATACTAAGTGAGAACGGTAAAGTCATTATTGCCGTTCCTAATCACAAGAGTTGGGATGCCAAATACTATAAAGAGTTCTGGGCGGGATGGGATGTGCCAATTCATTTATGGCATTTTTCAAAAATAAGTATTGAAAAATTATTTCTTAAATATAATTTTAAGCTAATAGAGAACAAGGCAATGCAATTTGATTCCTTTTATGTTTCACTACTAAGTGAAGAATTTAAAACTGGTAAGAAAAATTTTATTACTGGTTTTATAATTGGTTTAATGTCAAATATTATTGGGATTTTTACAAAAAGGGGACACTCAAGCATCATTTATGTATTTGAGAAACGAGAAACGCATTTTAAGATGTTTTAAGACAGCTAAACATCTATTCCCATAGTTTATGCTGCATAACTAAAGTTGACTCATTTAAAAAAAAAATATAATCACCTAAATATCAAATGATTATGATTTTAAGATAATATCATAACTTTGCATAAATAAAATAGAGATGAAAAAAATTATAATAGTACTTTTAGTATTTATAAACTCAAATTACGGGTTTTCACAATGCACACAAGTAACAGGCCTATACACCACAAATATTAGTTATAATAATGCTTTAGCAAATTGGACTCCTTTAGCAAATATTGATCATTATAAAATTCATTATAGAGTTTACGGAACATCTACATGGGGTAATTTGGGAAATATTGGGGGACAAGATAGTACCAGAAATCTTCCTTTACTTCAGCAAAATACTACATATGAGTGGGAAATAATGTCATTTTGTGATTCCACAAACCAAATAGCATCTTTATGGTCAGCTACAGATACTTTTACAACAATAACATTTGTCCCTTCAACATTTAATCCAGTTATTGTAAATAGTATTGACAACAATATTTGCAATACTCCAACAAATTTATCCATATTTTTAAGCCAGTCCATAAACGAACCAGATATTGGCACATCAATAATTACTTCAGATGGTGGAAATTTCAATATTCAAACTTTATCAATGGGCGATTCAGTAGGCTATGCGATAATGAATACCAACACACAAACAATATCAGCCACATTAAAAGCAGGAATTATTGCAGGGCAAAACTATGCAACAATTAATTCATATGATACCACAGGAAACTTGATAGGGTTCTTTGTTATAGAAAATATGAATGGAGGTATAAAAGTAAGCTCAACATCACCAAATGATGGAAATAACTATACTAGCGGATTCACAAGTGAGGTAAATTTTACTAATCTATTTATCAATCCAAATATTAACGGCCCTTTACATTTTTATACTGATATTCAATCCGAACTAAACGATCAATTTCATGATACAGCAACAGTGATAATTAATTGTATTAGTCAAATATCAGAAAATAGCACAGAAAATAATTTACGCTTTGAAATTTATGATTTATTAGGAAGAAAAACAAAATTTAAAGAAAATTCAGTGCTTATATATAAGTATTCAAATGGTGAAATGAGAAAAATTATTACCAAGAAAAGATAGTGACCTAGGAGGGATTCGAACCCCCAACCGTCAGAGCCGAAATCTGATATTCTATCCAGTTGAACTACTAGGCCTAAAGCGCAAAAGTAATCTTTAATTAAGTATTACAATTTTTTATCTATTAAGAAGTTATCTGATTGTATTATAGTATTATTGCTTTTATATTATGAAAAAACTATTTTTATTATTTCTTCCATTACTGATTAACGCACAAGACGTACCTATTGGTTATTGGAAAGATTACCAATCCTACACTAGCGCTAGCTACATAGCAGAAGCTGACAACAAGATTTATTGCGTAACTAATGGCGGACTCTTTTACATTAACAAAGAAGACAACACAATTAATAGAATCTCAAAAGTAACAGGCCTCTCTGATGTTGGTATAAAACAAGTGGCCTATTCTAAAGAGTTACTTATAACCATAATCACTTATGAAAATTGCAATATTGACTTATTGAAAGAAAATTCAATTATAAATATCTCTGATATAAAACACAAAGACATTTCGGGGCTAAAATCAATCAATAATATTACAGTAAAAGGCGGGATTGCTTATCTCTCAACGACATTTGGATTAGTCTTAGTTGATTTAGAAAAAGAAGAAATAAAAGATACGTATACGATAGAAAAAAATGGGAGTATCTTAGAAATCAATGATTGTGCAATTATTTATAACCTCCAAATTCTTGCCGCTACATCATTAGGACTATACGTAGGAAGTATTTCTTCTATTTTAAATGATCCAAATAATTGGCTGTTGTATGGCGGGGAGATGAGCGCTGTTAATGTAATTCGAAATGATAATATAGGATGCGTCCTTTATAGTGATAATCAAGAATCATATCTTGAGGTTTTCTATCCTCCAGAATTTAATATGCCTCTATCTACAGATCCTGGGCTAAAAAAAATAACTTATACGAATGGAGTTTTACATAAGCTATATGAAGACAGCCTAGTTCTTACTAATAATGGTTCCAATGCAATAGCTTCAATAACAGATGAAAAAATAATTAATACTAATTATTCTATTTCTGACTCTGATAATACTATGTGGCTAGCAGATTCTATAACTGGTCTTTTAAAATTTAAAAACTACGAGTATCAAGAAAGTTTTATTCCTGAAGGTCCAGCTAGGAATGATGTTTATAGTTTAGAATTTGCTGAAAATAAATTATATCAATGCCATGGAGGGCATGCTAATTTTGGATTAAATGCATTAATTAATGATGGAGCTTCAATAAAAGATGAGTATGATGATTGGGAAAATTATGATTTCTATACGCTTGGTAATGCAAGAGATATTCTAGAGGTTGCCGTTAGAAATGAAACAGAATATTACGCTTCATGGTACGATGGAATAACTGAAATAAAAGATGGAAAATTAATTACAAAGCATGGTTATAGCAATACAAATGGAGTGCTGGACACAGCATACTATTCCAACAATAGAATAAGAATTTCTGACTTAAAATTTGATAATGATGGGAATTTATGGGGATTAAGCTCAGAAGTAAACCATCCTTTATTTGTTAAAACAAAGAATGGAGAATGGTATTCATTCACAATGCATCAAAGCCAAGTAGATTTATTTTTTGATGATTTATTAATTGATAGTTACAATCAAAAATGGGGGATATTAGGCAGGGGAGCAGGAGTATTTGTATACAGCCACAACAATACTATTGAAAACTTTACAGATGATCAATACAAATTATTAAACACAAATGTAGGTAACGGTAATCTACCATCGTTACAAACTTACTCAATTGCTGAAGATTTAAACGGTGAAATTTGGGTAGGAACGGACAAAGGAATTGGTATTTTTTATAATCCTTCTTCCGTATTTTCTGGTGGTAATTTTGATGCACAACAAATCCTAATACAAGAGGAAGATTACGGACAATACTTACTTAGTGAAGAAAAGGTGAAATGCATTACTATTGATGGAGCAAATAGAAAATGGATAGGGACTGAGAAGTCAGGGGTCTTTTTATTATCAGAAGAGGGATCAGAAGAAATCCTGCACTTTACGGCTGAAAATAGCCCTTTATTTTCAAACAATATTATCGACATTGCCATTAGTTCTAAAAATGGAGAAGTATTTATTGGCACAAAAAAAGGGCTTATTTCTTATCGTTCTGATGCAACTAAAGGAGCGTCAACACAAGGGAAAACTCATGTATTCCCTAACCCCGTTAGAGAATCATATAGCGGACCAATAGCTATAAAAGGATTAGTTTCTGATGCTAATATAAAAATTACTGACATTGACGGTAATTTAGTTTTTGAAGGCTTTGCTAAAGGAGGGCAAGCGCTCTGGAATGGGAAAAACAAAAATGGGGAAAGAGCTTCTACTGGCGTATATCTAGTATTCAGTACTGACATTAATGGTATAGAAAAAACAGTAAGTAAGATACTGTTTATTCACTAATGAAGTATAGTAGTAGGGCAATAGCACTCAGCTGTATTAAATATGGAGAAAACTCTATAATTGCTAAGATTTTTACAGAAGAAAAAGGCCTTCAAAGTTTTATTGTAAAGAGAGTAAGAGCTAAGAAAGCAAAAAAAAAACTTGGTTTTTTTCAATCATTGCAATTACTTACTATAAATGCAACTCATCTACCTAAAAACAACCTGCAATACATTAGCGAAATCGCTTTAGAACACACTCAAATTACTAATGGCATTGATATGAAAAAGAATTTTCTTTGCATATTTGTTGCTGAAGTAATTTCGAAAGTTTTATTAGAAACTGAAAAAGATAAAGAACTATTCAAATTTATTTGGGAGTTAAAAATTGACCTAAATAATTTAGAAAAAATTAATCCAAACTTTGCCTTAATATTTTTAATTCGACTTTCAGAATGCCTTGGTTTTTTACCTTCTAAAGAAGAAATAAATGGAGTATACTTTAATATGAAACTAGGGCAATTTACAAACAACGAACAACAGTTAAATTACAATGTTGAAAAAGATAATTCAATCTATTTAAGAGAATTACTTGAAAATAAAGATGTTAATATCCCATATCAAAATAGAAATCAAATTTTATTGCATTTAATTCAATACTATAAATTACAACATCATGAGCTTAAAAATATAACCAGTCACTTAATTATTGAATCATTAAGAGCATGAAGTATATCGCAATAATACTAATTTTAATTAGTTTTAAAATTGGCGCACAAGAAATTACTATTAAAGATATACTTACACAACATCCAATAGAAGGAGTTAGTGTAAGTTCAAAAAACAACAATACAGGAGTAATCAGCAATAATAAAGGAACTATCAAACTATACTCGTTCAAAAGAAATGATACTTTATTAATTCAACATTTAACATATCAAAACCTTCGCATAGCAAAAAAAGACATTCAAAATAATATTATCTTTTTAGTTTTAAAAACACATACATTGGATAATGTAGAAATAAACGATTCAAAGCAAATACACTTTAAAGAAACATCAATTTTCACAAAAATAAATGCAATTAAAATTGCTAATGCTCAAAGCGCACAGACAAGTGATTTACTAGAAAAAACTATGGGCTTAAGTATTCAAAAAAGTCAGAATGGAGGGGGCAGTCCAAACTTAAGAGGCATGGAAGCTAATAGGTTATTAATAATTGTTGACGGTATAGCTTTGAACAATACTATTTTTAGAAGTGGACACCTTCAAAATACGGCAACAATTAATCCTTTTTTCTTAAATAGTTCTGAAGTATTGTTTGGCCCATCAGCAGTTGCGTTTGGAAATGGAGCTATGAGTGGAGCAATTATTTTCACAACTAAACGCCCTAAAAATAACGGAGGCAATCATTTCGTACAACAATACGAAAGCAGTTCAAAAGCTGTATTTACTTCCTTAACATCAAATTATAAACTAGGAAAAAGTATTAATATTAGTGGTTTTTCCATTAAATCTTATGACAATTTGAGGATGGGGAATAATAGAAAACATGGCTTTTTAGATTGGGGAAATGAATTTACAATAGTAGAAAATAATATTCAAAAAGAAACAGCATATCAACAAGTTGATTTTTTTCATAAAACCTTATTTCAATTAACAAAAAATAACTTTTTGCTTTTTAACTCTCAGTTTTCTACATCATCAAATATTAACCGATTTGATAAATTAAATGACCTAAAAGATGGAGAAAATAAATATCTATCTTGGTACTATGGCCCACAAAAAAGAATACTTCAAAGCGTACGACTAAAAAACTATAAGCACACTTTATTTTCTAATGAAGCAGTGTTTACGGCTTCCTTTCAGGATGTTAAAGAATCCAGACACAAGCAAAAACAAGCAGCCCATTTATTAAATAACAGAACTGAATCGCTTCAGATTTTTGATTTAAAAGCTGATATATTCAAACAAGTCAGTAAGTTGAAAATAAACTATGGATTTGACACTAGATTTCAACAATTAGAATCTACTGCCAACCTATCATCTAATAACAATATTTACTACAACACGAGTAGGTATCCTGATGGAGGTACAAATGTACTGAACAATGCTATATATCTACAACTAAATTTTCAAGGCCTAAAAAATATAGATATCCTTTTAGGAACTAGATACAATATTAATTCATTATCTTCTAGATTACGAGATACAACAACAATAAAATTATCATTTGATGAAATCCTTGTAGAAAATAAATCTTTATCTAATTCAGTTCAAATGCATTATAAAGCCAGTAAGAATTTTACTTTCAATGCATCAATTTCAAATGGATTTAGAAATCCAAATACAGATGATATTGGAAAGATTTTTTCAAAGGATGATATTTCTGTTATATTGCCAAACAATCAATTATCTCCTGAAAAATCATTTAACTTTGAAACCGGATTAGTTGCCAATTTTAATAACCAGATTACTTTTCAATTACAAGTATTCCAAACCCGAATTATTGATGCTATTGAAAGAAGGTATGCTAAGTTAAATGGAAATGATTCAATCATTTATGATGGCGAAATGATGAAGATAATGATGAATCAAAATATAGGAAAGGCAACTATTAGTGGAGTTAATTTTGTTTATCACATAAATCTGACAAAAAGACTCAGCCACAATGGTTCAATAAATATTTTAAAAGGAGAGGCGAGCGATAAACTCCCTCTAGCTCATATTCCACCAAAAAATATTATTAATGAATTAAATTATAGTATAAGAAATCAGATTATCAGTTTTAGTGTGTATTATAATGGAATTAAAAAAATTGAGGATTATGATCTATCAGGAGTTGATAATCTAGAGGAAGCAACACGAATTGGGAATCCATCATGGTACACTCTAAATTTAAAACACAAAATTATCATTGATAAAAACTTAACTTTTATAACTGGTATTTATAATATTACAGACACTCATTACAAAACTTTTGGCTCAGGAATTAGCGCTGGTGGCAGAAATTTTTCACTATCTTTACAAGCCAAATTTTAAACATTAATTATGAACAGCTTATACTTAACTATTATTTTTTGCTTTTTTAATATTATTAGCTTTTCTCAAATATGGGAAGATGAATTATTAAAAACAAATCCAACCCCAACAATTCAAGAAAAAAGCATTGCTTTTGAAGAATATCGAGATATACATCCCTACACTAAAGGAAACGGGTTTAAACCTTATGCTAGAGAAATGGATTTCATTTTAAAAAGAAGTTCTGAGGGAGAAAAGTTTAAGGCAGATGCTTTATTTAAAGAATGGGAAAAGATACAAAATAAAAATTCTTATTCAAAAGCAAATACTCAATCTAATTGGATATCAAAAGGGCCAATTAATACGCCTATCATTCTCTCTAACTTAAAAAAGAGAGGTAACGGTAGGGTAAATTGTATTGCTTTTGATCCAATTAATCCAGATATAATTTGGATAGGATCCCCAGCTGGAGGATTATGGAAATCAGTTGACGGGGGAAATAATTGGACAACAAATACTGATAACTTACCTGTAATAGGTGTTTCGTCAATTGCTATTGATCCAACGAATACGCAAAATATGCTTATTGTAACTGGTGATGCTCATGCAACAGACACATATAGTATTGGAATTTTAAAATCAACTGATGGTGGGAATTCATGGAATACAACAAGTTTAAGCTATAACATCAGTCAAGAAAAAAGAATTAATAAAGTAATTATTAACCCAGTATACCCTGATTCTGTTTTTGCAGCAACTAATGACAATATTATGATAAGTACTGATGCTGGAGCAAATTGGCAAACAGTAGGGCTCGGAGGGAGGTGGCGTGATATAGAATTTAAACCGGGAACTCCATCAACTATTTATGCAGCTAAACAATCAAGTGGAGGTTCAAATGTTTACAGGACAACTGATGGTGGTGCAAATTGGAACGTAATAAATAATGGAGTTGCTTCAAGTGGAAAATATCGCCCTTTAATTGCTGTTACTCCTGATAATCCTGAAGTGATTTATGCTCTTTATTCTGCTTCTGATTATAGTTTCCATGGATTATACAAATCTTCTGATGCTGGAAACAATTGGACGCTACAATCAAATAGCCCAAATATTTTAGGGAGAGATACTGACGGTACAAGTACCGGTGGTCAGTCTTGGTATGACCTAAGTCTAGCGGTTTCAACAAATGATGAGAATTTACTTTATGTTGGTGGTATAAACCTTTGGAAAACAATTGACGGAGGACAAGCATGGACTATTAATGCAAGCAGTGGAAATGGTAGTAATTATTCTTATATGCATGTCGATCAACATGCTGCTGAGTTTAATCCTCTTACTCATGTAGCTTATGCAGGAAATGATGGTGGTTTTTATAAATACATGGAAAACTTAAATAACTGGGTAGATATTTCTGATGGATTAGAAATATCTCAATTTTATAACTTAGGATTATCAAAATCTAACCCCAATAGACTAGTTGCAGGAGCACAAGATAATGGAACGGAAATGCTTACAAATAGCACATGGGATGCAATTATGGAAGGTGATGGAATGGAATGTAAAATTGATCATTATGATGATGATATTATATATGCTGAATATCAATATGGAGGCTTACGCAAAACTTACACTGCAGGTTATGGTGGAAATCCATGGACAAATCCATGGACAAATATAAAACCAGTAAGTTATGAGGGTGGATGGAATACCCCTTACGAAATGCACAGCAGTAATAATAATTTAATTGTTATTGGCTATGATGAAGTGTATAGATCAGAAACTGCTGGAGCAATATGGGATTCCATATCTTATAATGTAAGTGGAGGGCAGGCTTTGAGGTCAATTGCGTTAGCCCCTTCAGATGAAGATTATGTATATGCAGCAACTTATACTAGTATTAAAGTAACAAAAGATGCTGGAGCTACATGGGTAAATATAAAGCCAGGAATACCAAACTATAATATTACTGATGTTACAGTTGCAAATAATAATCCCGATAGAGTTTGGGTAACTTTATCTCAATATAATAGTAGTCATAAAATTTACGAATCAATTGATGGAGGAACAAACTGGATAAATATTACCGCAACTGGATTACCAAATTTACCCGTAAATTGTATTGTCTACCAGGCAGGTACAAATGATGATTTATATGTTGGGACTGATGTTGGCGTTTATTATAAAAATAATACTCTGACTGATTGGATTCCATTTATGAATGGTTTACCTAATGTAATTGTTAATGAGCTAGAAATCCATTATGACCAAGGCACAATTAGTGCAGCTACCTTCGGTAGAGGAGTGTGGGAAAGTACGCTAAATACACAGCCTCTTTCTATTTCTGAAAATAACATTAAAAGTTTTGACATCTATCCTAACCCAGCAACAGAACAAATAACAATGAATATTACTAGTAATATAATAAATAATTTAACCGCAACAATCTATAGTATAACGGGGCAATCTATTCTTGAAAAAGAAGTAAGTAGCAGATCAACTATAATAAATACTAATAATCTTGCAAAAGGATGTTACATTTTACAGTTAAGTAATAAAAAAGGTGGCTCAGTTACAATAAGAAAAAAGCTAATTATAAAATAGCTTCAAACGTTTTTATATATTTTCTTTTTCTTTCATTTGGAGCAAAAATAAGACCCGCTGTTACAACTACTTTTTTATTAATAAAATAAGTTTTTAGAAGGAACGCCCCCCCCATAAAGCCTCCATTTAATTTCCATAATCCTCTAAAAACATTTTCAGAGTAGATAGGAGAAAACATATCTTCTATTTTCACATATTGACCTTGCTTAGCCCCAAGTAGATATTTGCTAAAAATGCTATCTGTTTTTTGTAATACTTCTTGTTGAAGGTTAATCGCTTTTGGTTCAAATGAAAAAACAAACAAATGTTTTATTTCCTCTTGTTTTTCTGGGTTATAAATTGCCCAAAATAGAGCTGCTGTATCTTTAATAATTGTGTATTCTGAAGGTATTAAAATTTCAATATTAAATTGTTTCTTAATATGTTTCTCTTGTTTTTTTTGAGATGATTTTGAAATATTAGTTCTTAAAATCTTAATTTCCCTAAACTCAAAAATTGCCTTTACTTTATTTAAGTCTATTGATAATTTATCATCCTGATCCTTAAATTCCAACTGTACGACTAGCTGGCCATTAGCCCACTTATCCTGTTGATTGCTAGTGAGTACATTTTTGGCAATAATTACAATATTCTTATGCGTCTTTAAAATAGATTTAAACTCACTATGATTTACTTGTATTACTTTAAAAGAAGATTCGTCTTGTGTTAAGCCCTGAATAGGCACTCCAAAAGTTCTAAAAGCAATATCTTTAACTTGATTATCCCAAAGTAGATCGTCAACTACAAAAATAACTTCTGACAAAATTCCAGTTGAGTCAGGCAAAGTCTTTATTCCATCAGAACAAGCACTCAAAACAAATAGAACGACAATTAAATTTCTCATCAGGAAGTTGGTAATAAAATTGTAGTTCCTGGTTTTAAATTATCGTTTTCCATATTATTTAAAGCTTTAATTTTCCCAACACTTAATCCATTATATTTTTGAGCAATATCCCAAAGCGTATCACCTTTTTGAATAATATATTCATTATTCCCTGAAATCTTTTTTTCAGTTTTTAAAAGCTTTTCTTTATTGACATAAATAATTAATTTATCACCTATATCTAATTTAGTTGACTTTAACTTATTCCATTCCTTAATCTCATAAACATGTACATTATGTGCTTTTGCAATTCTTCCTAAATAATCGCCTTTATCAACTTTATAGACAATGCGCTCTTCATTAATTAATATTTCCTTATTCTCAACAGCATCAATAAAAGCATAATTAGCTGTTTCATTAAGCTTAAAATCATGCACAGCATTACTTGGAAAAGTTAATATAGCCCCCTTAGGAAAAATTGATTTTTTATAAGCTGGATTTAAGTAATTTATGGTTTGTTCATTAATACATAATAATTCTTTCAATACCTTTAATTCAACTTCCTTCTTAAGAATAAACGTATCAATATCGTTAAAATTAATTTTAGAATTTTTAATAGTAATATCGTGTTCATTTGCATACTGCATTGCGTAATTTACCGCAATGAAAGTAGGCACATAATTTCTTGTCTCTTTTCGTAGATGAGGATATAACTCCCAAAAATTAGAAGAACCAACACTTGCAATTTTTCGTTGTAAATAACCTGGGCCACCATTATATGCTGCTAAAACCAAATTCCAATCACCAAAAGTATCATATAGGCTTATAAAATATTCACAAGCTGATTTAGTTGCTTTTAGAGGGTCCTGTCTTTCATCCATATAAGAAGTCACTTCTAGGCCATATTGTTTTCCTGTTAAGTACATGAATTGCCATAATCCAGAAGCGCCAGATCGCGAACGAGCTTTAGGATTAAGAGCCGACTCAACAATAGCTAAATATTTAAACTCAAGTGGCAAATTATATTGATCTAACTCCCTCTCAAACATTGGGAAATAATACGGAGTTAAACCTTTCATTCTGGAAATTAAAGCTTTGTTTCTTCCTAAATAACTATCAATAAAAACTTGGACTTTATCATTATATACCAAATCCATTGGCGTGTTTTTGTCTAACTGTTGTAATCTCCAAGCGATTATATTTTCCTGTTTTATGAGATTCCTCTTTTCTTGTTTTAACTCCATGTGTTCAGATAATTCAGTAATACTATCGACGCTAACTTTATCAACATTTAATAAACTATCCTGATTTGCAAAAGCAAAAATGGGTGTTATTAGAAAAATAATTATAATTCTTTTCATAATACAAACTTGAGATTAAATACAACAACTATTATATGCCATCAATTTCAATTATTAACTATATTATGTTAAAGAAAATTGGCGAAAATCTTATAATCAATTAAATATAAGTTGTTTATTCATTATTTGACATAAAAAATCTAAAATACCTTATCTTTGCACGTATACAAATGAGCAAAACTAATATATATCCACAAGGTCCACTATTGAGTAACATTAATAGTCCAGATGATTTGCGAAAGTTAAATGAAAATCAACTGGAACAAATTTGCAGCGAACTAAGGCAATATATTATTGATATTGTATCAGAAAAAGGGGGGCATTTTGGTGCTAGTTTGGGTGTTGTTGAATTAACCGTTGCGTTGCATTATGTTTTTAATACTCCTTCAGACCAGTTGGTTTGGGATGTTGGACATCAAGCTTATGGTCATAAAATTCTTACTGGCCGAAAAGAACAATTCCCAACAAATAGAATTTATAACGGGTTAAGTGGTTTCCCAAAAAGAAGCGAAAGTGTTTATGATACTTTTGGAGTAGGACATTCCTCTACCTCAATTTCTGCAGCACTTGGAATGGCTATGGCTTCTAAAGTTAATTGCGAAAAAAACAAGCAACATATTGCGGTAATTGGTGATGGATCTATGACTGCTGGGATCGCTTTTGAGGCTTTAAATCACGCTGGTTCTGAAAACTTAAACTTATTGGTTATTTTGAATGATAACTGTATGTCAATTGATCCTGCAGTTGGAGCTTTAAAAGAATATTTAACTGATATTTCTACTTCACGAACTTATAATAAGGTCAAAAATAAAATTTGGAGAATATTAGGTAAAATCAGTCAATTTGGACCAAATGCACAAGGGGTAGTAAAAAAAGTTGAAAAAGTAATTAAATCAACTTTAATAGGAGAAAGTAATTACTTTGAATCTTTAAATTTCAGGTATTTCGGCCCTATTGACGGGCATGAACCAAAACACTTAGTTAGCATTTTAAATGACTTAAAAGATATTCCAGGGCCTAAAATATTACACTGCCTAACAGTAAAAGGTAAGGGGTACATCCCTGCTGAAAAAGGAAACTCAACAAAATGGCATGCTCCAGGTATTTTTAATAAAGAAACAGGGGAGTTCATAGTTAAGGAAAAGAAAGAAACACCTCCAAAATACCAAGATGTATTTGGAGAGACAATAATAGAACTTGCTAAAATAAATAAACAGATTGTAGGTGTTAGTCCAGCCATGCTCTCTGGATCCTCTTTAAGCAAAATGATGGCTGAGATGCCAGAAAGAACTTTTGATGTTGGAATAGCCGAACAGCATGCAGTTACTTTCTCAGCAGGAATGGCAACGCAAGGGAAAATACCTTTTTGCAATATCTATTCCTCATTTATGCAAAGAGCTTATGATCAAGTTATTCATGATGTGGCTTTACAAAAATTAAATGTTGTTTTTTGTTTAGACAGAGGTGGATTGGTAGGAGCTGATGGGGCAACTCATCATGGATCTTATGATATTGCATTTTTCAGATGCATTCCGAATATGATTGTTTCAGCTCCTATGAATGAAAAAGAATTAAGAAACTTAATGTTTACCGCTCAATTGCCTAATCAAGGGCCTTTTTCAATACGATACCCGAGAGGGAATGGTGTTTTGATTAGTTGGAAAACACATTTTGAAGAAATTAAAATAGGAACAGGTAGAGTGGTAAAGGAAGGTGAAGAAATTGCTATTTTATCTTTTGGTCATCCTGGAAATTTTGTAGTTAAAGCCCAAGAACAATTTGAAAAAGAAGGTTTAAATATTGCTCATTATGACTTGCGATTTGCAAAACCGTTAGATGAAAAGTTATTGCATAGTATTTTCCAAAAGTTTGATGAAATTATCACGATTGAAGACGGTTGTTTGCAAGGCGGGTTTGGAAGTTCTATCTTGGAATTTATGGCAAATAATGATTATCATGCTAAAGTAAAAATGCTTGGTATTCCTGACATATTCATTCATCATGGTACTCAAGAAGAATTATATCATGATTGTCATTATGATACAAAAGCAATAGTAAGTTCTGTACAGAAAATTCTAGAAAAAAATCTTATCAATCAAGTAGGATAGAGGAAAATATTGAAAAAAAGTGAGTATGAAAATTAAGGAAATTCTTCAATTAGAAGGAAACGAACAAAAAATTAATCTTAAAGGTTGGGTGAGGACTAGGAGGGGAAGTAAACATGTTTCTTTTATTGCTTTAAATGATGGTTCAACAATAAATAGTATTCAGGTTGTTGCTGAAGCTATTAATTGTGAAGAAGAGTTAGTGAAACAGATTACCACAGGTTCCTGTATAAGTGTAAATGGTAAATTAGTGTCATCCAAAGGAAGCGGACAGGCAGTTGAAATTCTTGCAAAAACTATTGAAATATTAGGAAGTGCTGATGAATACCCGCTACAACCTAAAAAACACAGCCTAGAATTTTTAAGAGGAAAAGCTCACTTACGATTTAGAACCAATACTTTTTCAGCTGTATTTAGGTTACGTCATACTTTAACTTTTGCGGTACATAAATTCTTTAATGATAAGGGGTTTTTCAATTTACATACACCAATTATTACTGGTACTGATGCAGAAGGAGCTGGAGAAATATTTCAGATAACTAACCTTGATTTAGAAAACTTACCAAAAAATGAAGAAGGGAAAATTGACTTTTCAGCAGATTTTTTTGGGAGTAAAACAAACCTTACCGTTTCAGGACAATTAGAAGCTGAATTGGGTGCTTTAGCGCTTGGGCAGGTATATACATTCGGGCCAACCTTTAGGGCTGAAAACTCTAACACTTCTAGGCATTTATCAGAATTTTGGATGATAGAACCAGAGGTTGCATTTGCTGATTTAAACGAAAATATAGATTTGGCAGAAGAATTTTTAAAGTATTGTATTCAATATTGTATTGAACACAATGCTGAGGACTTACGGTTTTTAGATGCCAGAATGGAGGAAGAGGAAAGTAAATTAAAAAAAGAAGAGCGCTCAGAAATGAGCTTATTAGAAAGATTACAATTTGTTATTGAAAATAATTTTGTACGCCTAACTTATCGTGAAGCAATTGATGTTTTAAGAAATTCAAAACCAAATAAGAAAAAGAAATTCCAATACCCAATTAATGGTTTTGGAGATGATTTGAAATCCGAACACGAGCGTTATTTAGTAGAAAATAAGTACAAAAAACCTGTTATCATTACAGATTACCCTAAAGGAATTAAAGCCTTTTATATGCGTATGAATGAGGATGGTGAAACCGTTAGAGCAATGGATATTCTGTTCCCAACTATAGGAGAGATTGTTGGAGGATCGCAAAGAGAAGAGCGACTAGACAAACTTCAAGAGAGAATGGAAGAAATGGATGTGTGCCAAAAGGAATTATGGTGGTACCTAGAAACGAGAAAGTTTGGCACCTGTACTCATAGTGGTTTTGGTTTAGGATTCGAACGCTTAATCATGTTTGTTACGGGAATGAAAAATATCAGAGATGTGATTCCTTTCCCCAGAACACCACAAAATGCTGAATTCTAATAAATGAACAAACAAAGGTTACAACAAAAGCAGTATCAGAGCCTAAGCCCTCAACAGATACAATTTTTAGGGCTTTTGCAAATACCTATTGTCGCATTAGAAAAACGGATTGAAGAAGAACTAGAAGAAAATCCTGCACTAGAAGAAGAGGAGCAAGAAGAAATAAATCTTTCGGAAAGAAGCTTCCAACAATATAATAGTGATGATATTCAATTTCAGATTGAAGATAAATCAGAAAGTTTAAGTGATTACTTGGGTCAGCAATTAATTGCACTTGACATTGACGAAAACCAGTTATTTCTAGTCAATTATCTTATTAATAGCCTTGATGACAATGGGTTTTTAAACAGAGATTTACATTCAATAACAAGTGACTTACTCATTAGTAATAATTTTGAGATTAATGAACAGCAATTCAATAATGCACTTGCAATAGTTCAGCAGCTTGAACCGTTTGGAGTAGGAGCAAAGAATTTGCAAGAATGCCTACTGATACAACTTAAGCACAAACACCCAGAAAAAGAAATAGAAAAAGAAATTCTTAGTAATTATTACATCCCTTTTAGCAACAAAAACTTTGAACATTTAGCCAAACACCTTGAGGTTGATTTTAATACTCTTAAAAAAGCATACTCTACAATTGAATCCCTTAACCCAATGCCGGGAAATGGGTTTTCAAAAAATACAAAAGGAATCGCTTATGTTTACCCTGATTTTAGCATTGCAATTGCTGATGGTAAACTAGAGCTGAAACTAAATAATAGTAATATAAAACCAATAAAGGTAAGTTCATACTATCAAAACATGCTAAAAGAAACTGAGGATGAAGCTACCAAGAAATTTTTAGTTGATAAATTAGAAAAGGCAAATTGGTTTAAAGATGCAATTGCAAAAAGAAATGATACCTTAAAAAATGTTGTTACTGCTATATTAGGAATACAAGAATCTTACTTTATTTCTGGAAATGAGAAGGAGTTGAAACCCATGAAACTAGCCGATATTGCTCAAATCGTAAATATGGATATTTCAACTATTTCAAGAGTGAGTAACTCTAAATATATCGCAACTCATTTTGGTACTTTTAAACTGAAAGAACTTTTTTCAGAAGCCTATAGAAAAGATAATGGGGAACTCATTTCAACTAAAGAAATAAAAACAAGATTACAAGAAATAATAGCATCAGAAGATAAAATTAACCCTTTTACTGACGAAAAATTGGCCGAACTACTTGGGAAAGATGATTATCATATTGCCAGAAGAACAGTAGCAAAATACCGAGAAAATTTAAACATTCAGATTGCAAAATTAAGAAGAAAACTATAATGAAATTAACACAACTTATTTCTATCCTTTTGCACCCAATTTTCATGCCTTTATTAGCTCTACACTTAACTTTACTTGTATTACCTTCACTTGCCTTCACCCTTAGCCATAATCTATTCCTTATCTATGGTATTCTTATTTTTAGTACTATGGTTTTGCCTTTAATAAGTATTTTTTGGCTTATGCAAAAAGAAAAAGTAAGCTCACTAGAAATGAGCAGCCATAAAGAGCGCTCATTACCACTTTTTAAAACAGTTATCTGGATGTCATTTGGCTACTATTTACTTCAGAACTTACTCTTTTACACTCCAATATTAAAAGCTGAATTATTAGGAGCAATAATTATAGTTCTGCTTGCAGCTATCATCTCAAAATTTTGGAAAATAAGTTTGCACTTATTGGGTATAGGTGGGGTGGTAGGTGTTTTTATAGTGCTACAAATAATTCATGGTGATTTTCTTTACCTACTACTATTGTTTATTCTGCTTTCGGGTTTGCTTGGGGTGGCTAGGATAAAACAAAAAGCACATAATTATGCACAAGTTTATGCAGGATTTTTAGTGGGATTAAGTGTGGAACTAATCACACTACTCGTCTATTAATTTTATATCAATAATTTCAATCCTACGCTCTAAAATTGCGTCCAGACTATATATTGAGTTAAGCCTATCATTAGGGTTATCGCTTACTTTTTTTGTGGACTTACTTTCCCCTAAAGGCAACTCAATAATTTGTAAAAACCCAGAATTAAGAAAAGGTGAAAACAACATATTATCATAGAATCTTAAATAATTTATAAAAGACTGAATCCTTCTTTTTGATAGATTGATATTATATTCCTTTTTATGCAATGGGCTTGAAAAACCTTTAACATGTAATTGTATTTTTTTTCCTAGCTTTAAATCATCTAAAATATGAGAGAAAATACGCTTTAGCTTATTGAAGTTTCCTTTTAAAGAATCTTCAAAAAACTTGGTTAAGTTAGGCGAGTATAAATTGTATGTTCCTTCCATTTTAAAATAGGAAATATAAGCATCCTTATAGGTTTTAGCAGTTGTAATACTCATAGTGCAACAATCAGGTTCATCATTATGGAAATATAATTTTAGGGGCAAGTATTGGATAATAGGCGAAATACTTTCAGGCTCTTCAATCACAGGTTCTTCTATCTCAAAAGAAAAAATATCATTGCAACAAAACTCATTGGAAGTGTATAGTGCTCCTTTACGATTAGAAGAAAAATAACCTGTTGTTTGGGTATAAAAAGAAAGGTACATTTCGTCTTGCTTAGTGTTAAGTTGCATTGCATTAATCGGTTTATCCCACAAATTTAATTTTCCATTTGCAGTATAAATATCAAATTCTCCTACACCATCTTTTCTGTTAGATGAAAAATATAAAACTTCCTCAAACGAATTAAAGAAAGGAGTTATCTCATCAAATTCTGAATTAATTTTATCTCCCGCATTAATAGGGATGCCATACTTTCCATCTTTATTAATTATACTTAACCATATATCCATTCCGCCAAAACCACCTTTTCTGTTAGAAACAAAGTACATCACTTTTTGCTGATTATGAATTGCAATATGAGGTTGAGTATTTGTTGAGTTTACCAAATTTATATTGCTGTTTAATTCTTCTGTTATTTGCTTTTTATAATTCCTAAGTGCAATTTTACAATTCCCTTGATCATCACAGACGCTAAAATAAAAAACCAACTCGTTTTTTGGAAAATGACTATTGGCAGTTGAATACGAATTTCCTAAATTAATATACTTTCCTTTTTGCCATTTCCCGTCCTTAAGCATGCTTGAAAAAATAGCGGACTGATATATATCTTCTGGCAAAGCTGAAGAAGTGTAATAAGCTGTATTCTCATCAATTTGAACAAAATTAAGTTCGGGACCATAGGTATTAACATTGCCTAGCAAATGGTTAATAGTAACCCCTTGAGAAAAGGTAAGTGTTGGAAAAAATAGGAGGAGGATTATTCTTTTCATTATAAATATTTTGGGCAAATTTCTTGTTCAACAATTTTTATCTTTTTCGCGCTCTTCCACTGGTAGACCAATACAAATTCAAAGCCTCCTTTATTATTACTTGCATTGGTCAAACTTGAAGTATTTACATCATAACTTACAACACACGATAATCCTTCAATTTCAGCACCAAAATAAAGAATAAGAGCGTCATTAAAACGATCAGCAATTCCTGATTTTAAAAGAATCTCTTTTTCTCCTTCCAATAAATAATTAACACCACAGCCTAATAAAAATTCTTTATCTGTATCCTGATTAGAAAACAATAATTTAGGCTGAATACTCAAGTTATCCGTATAGGTATAATTAAGAGTTGTATGGAAATTCATTTTTTGATGCAAACGAATTGCATCATTTTCAGTAAAGGATTGTTTGGGTTTATTAATATGGAAAAAAGCAATTCCGCTTTCCAACACCACATTTTTATTTATTCTGTTTTCGTTAGCAACCCCTATAGAAAGGTCAGGGAACATAAAGTTAAGATTATTTAAATTCTCAGTTTCGTTAAACACCAAGTCATCAAACAGAATTGATCTTTGAAAAATACCAAGCCCAGCTCCAAAACTAAATGTATTTTCCTTACTTATCGCTACACTTTTTGCGTAGGCAATGGTTAATCCTGATGTTTTAAAACGAGAATCCCCAGCAATATCATTTAGGAATTGTACTCCAATATTATGGCTTGGAAGTATTTCTTTTCGTTCCAAAGCCAAGCCAAAAGTAGTAAAGGGTATACTAACACTTGCCCATTGTGATTTTCGGTGAAGAGTTGTTTTACAATCATTGTTTTGCATTCCAACCCTTGCAGGATTTAGGGCAAAATTATTCGCTAAAAATTGAGAAAAATGAACATCCTGAGCGTTTGCAGTTATCCCAAAAAATAATATTAATATGAAAGCAATCTTTCTCATCTGATAAGGGTAATATTTCCTTTTTTAAACAAGGTTTTATTATCCAAACACTTAAGTTCCAAGTAAAAATCAAACACCTGAGGATTCAAAACTTTTCCTTTGAAACTACCATTCCAAGTTTTATAAATATCCTCAGTATAGAACACTTTTTGTCCTAAACGATTAAATATTTCTAGTTTGAAATCAGTAACTACTCCATCCTTATCCACAATAAAATAAGTGTCGTTTATTTGATCTGCATTAGGGCTAAATGCTGTTGGCACAACAATACCATTTTTATTACAAAACACATCCAACACTACTATACAAACGCTATCGGTAACACTACAATCGTAAGCATTAAACGCTCCAACAGCATAACATTCATTTTGGCTTGGCTTAACCAAAACACTATTGGCTGTACTGGTTAAATTATTCCATATGAAACTATCATCCGTTTTCACATTCACATTAGTAGATTCTCCCCTGAAAATTGTATCTCTAGTTAACCATAAAGAATCCAAAACAGGGTTGTCAAAAACTTGAATAAAAACAGAATCTTTTAATACACAGCCATCAATATTTTGAGCTACTACACTATACCACATTGAGCTGTCAGTATAACTACTAATACTGGATGAATCATTACTATAGATTATAGCTGAAGGTTCCCACAAATAAGAAATTATTGCCACACTCGGCATAAGGTTTTCAACCAATAGGAAAACACTATCACTCTGACATAAATCAAGTTCACCTACCAAGTTAATATTTATACTTTGTGCTTTCACTCTAACACTATCCATCTGCTCACAGAATCCGTCAGAAACCTTAACATAAAACATAGCAATACTTGCTACAGTCAAGCTATCATTAAGGCTTAGTGTATCCGTAAAATTAATATTAGAAGACCAAAGCACAGCAGTTCCCCCGCTATAACTTGCCTGCAATGTTATCGGATTACTGCAATAAGAAGTATCCTCACCGGCATCTAATAAAAAGTTAGGCACTACAATATTTTGCGTTAGGGTGTCAGTACAATTTCCCTTAGAAATAAGTAATTGATAAATAGCATTAGTAGGTGAGCTACAAAAAGGATTAGAAACATTTGCACTACTTAAATCAGTTCCAGGAAGCCAAAAATAAGATACTGTTGGATCGTTTACAGGAAGTAAGCCAATCTGAACTTGGTCACCCTCACATTTTACAATACTTGTAATAGTATCAGAAGAATTGGCTAAGATATATACCTGTTTTCTAATCGTGTCCGAAACATTACAAGCCCCAGGAGCAGTAGCAATTAAGGTTATTGTATAATTCCCTGGCTGGGAATAATTATGATTTGGATTTTCTAAAGTAGAATTTGTCCCTTCCCCAAAATTCCATTGATAGTTTATAGGTGTATTGGCAGTACTTAAATTTTGAAAACTGATATTTGTATCACAACCTACCCAGTCAGTATTAAAGTCCGCAATAACCATAGGGAAATCAAAGTTAAATTTAAAGACTCCATTATTGCAATTCGGGCTATTATTAGTTACCGAAACTGCACCAGGGTTTGGTTCTATAGGAAAATCAGAGTTACCACCACAACCTGCACAAACTGATTGGTAAATAATTCCTTTTTTATCAAAACGACTTGTCCCCCCATCCACATGTTCATTGCTTTGGCTTCCTCCAAAATAGGTAGCATAAATCATGCTGCTTAAAGCATCATCAACTACCATTAAATAAAAATCATTTCCATCAGTTTTTGATTGAAAAGCAGGAAAACTTACCGGCAAATTAAGTGTTGACAATGGCCCTCCTAAATTTGACCCCCAACCTGAAAGATAAATCTTGTCGCAAATATCAACCAAAAAAGCGGTTGGCGAAATATCAGGGGTGCCCTTACCTGTACCCACAACAGTTGCTCGTAAAATACTTGCTAAATCCTTAGTAAATACCGCAATAAATTGCCCCCCCCCGCTTTCAAAATAAGTTGCATTCTGCACTAAAGTTAAAGCACTTGCTTTTGTTTGTCCAAACAAATAAACTGCCCCTGTACTGCCAATTTCTACAAAATACGATTGGTCATATGTTGGAGAACCATACAAAGAAGAGTAAAGGACCTGATTTCCATTTGAACTAATTAAACTTATAAAAGCATCTGCTTTTAAGGTGTCCTGATGGAGTGTTTGATAAGCATTAGATGTTGTTGGGAAACTAACAGAAGCCGTTCCTCCTGTCACATAAATATTATCATCTTTATCCAATGCTAAAGAATAAATAGCATCAGCAGCATTTTCTCCTAAATAGGAACTCCAAATAACTGAGGAAAGTTGATTATCCATCTTAACGATACAACCTTCTTGACCTCCTTTATTTGTATTCTGGAAACCACCAACAATTGGAAAATCAGTAGACTGTGTACAAGTAGCAATGTAGATGTTATTATTCTGATCAATATCAATTTCTCCCCTAACCTCATCAGCATAATTAAACTTTAATTTGGGAGCCGTATTTAACCCGTCATTATCTGACCCTCCCAAAAAAGTGGAAGCCAATAAATTCCCTCCATTAGTATTTAATCTTGATACAAAAATATCAGATCCATCAGGGAAACTCACCCCAATACCCAAAGTTGATAATGCTGGCCCTCCACTAAAATTTGGCTGATATGATAAGGTTGTAGTTGGGAAATCAGCAGATCCAGTTGTTCCGAAAATAAATAATTCATCAGCACTATTGACAATCATACTATGGGGTAATTCATCTTTTGTTCCGCCCAAATAAGTAGAGTAAATTCTGATTGTACCACTAGTATCATACTTAGTTATTGCCACATCAGTACCGCCGGCAGAATTGGCGTAGTTAAGTTGATAAGCCCCTAAAGTGGTAGGGTATCCTATTCCAAAAGAAGTACTTCCACTATACAAGAAACCAAAATCATCATATGTAGCGGTATAGCCGAAATTATCTGTTGTAGAGCCAGAATAGGTGGAGAATTCCAAAACAGGATCAATTACTAAAGGATAGTTTCTATTGTAATCATCTGGGAAATCAAACGAAAGAATATTGTTTTTTAAATGATAAACACACGCCACCTCAATTTCAATACCCTCTATAATTTGGTAAGCATAAGGACGATATTCAACAATACTATTTACACTAGTATTGATAATCAGATTTCCGTTACTAATCTTAATATGACTAAGCCCTTGATATCGCAATTTGATTGCTTTCTCGTTAGCCAATTTATCAAGATACAGTTCATATTTTAACTTATCATCATTAACAAATAAATACAAATCAACACCTTGATAAATGCTTTTTTGGATTTGACGTTTATAGGATTTAACCCCTGATTTCCAAGTTAATTTATCGCCTAAATAATAGTTTTCAAAGAAACTGTTCTCTTCCTCCAATTCAATATTAGGATCAGTATTTGCATTAAGGAATGAAACAGAATAAGCATGTGCATCAACCCTATGGTCAGATGCTAAACCATCATGAATATCTGCTACTTGCTTTCCACTATAAAAAGCATAAGTAAGTTTTGCCTTTTCAACATATAAAGCCCCAGAAGGAAGGTTTGTTTTTGAGATTATAGCTTTTGGGAATTGACCTTTATTTTCAATAAAAGTATTTTGTGCATTTGTCAGAAAAAAAAACATAACAAAGAGTAAGGTAAACAACTGCTTTAATATATATTTTTTAGATTCCATCACATTTTTTAATTCATCAGAATTTGCATTAAACTATCTTTAGCTAACATGTACGCTTCTCGATTTTCCTTTTTTATAGGATCCCCAGGTGGTAGTTTTTGTTTAAACGGATCAACCTGCTTACCATTTTTCCAGAAACGATAACAAACATGAGGTCCAGTTGCTAGACCTGTACTTCCTACATAACCAATAATATCACGTTGCTTCACAAATACGCCTTTTCGTATTCCAGGTTTTATTTTTGACATATGTAAATACTGAGTTGTATAGGTCCCATTATGCCTTACTTTTACATAATTACCATTGTTCTTTGTATAAGTTGCAGCTATAATTGTTCCGTTTGCAGTCGACCAAATAGGGGTGCCTTTTTCCGCTGCATAATCAGTACCAAAATGCCCTTTCCATCTTCCTGTTACCGGATGTTTTCTTCTTTTACTATAGCGAGAAGAAATACGCTTGTAATCTACAGGAGCCATTAAGAATGCTTTACGCAAGGTTTTACCTTGTTCGTCATAATAATCGCCAAAATTCTCACTTTCCTTATAATAAAAAGAATAAAAATCTTGCCCTTTATGCGTGAACTCTGCAGCCAATAACCTACCAATACCAATGTATTCCCCATCAATATACTTATCCTCATAGTATACCCTAAAGCCATCATTTTTCTGAACCTTAAAAAAATCAATTGTCCAAGCATAAATAGTTGAAAGTTCAGCTGTTAATTTAGGACTTAACTTTTGCTCCTCCATTGTTAACCAAAGAGATGATTTTATAATTCCAGAAGCGGTTTTTAATTTAACCGTTACTGGTTTTTTTCCATTATATACATCCATCTCTCCTCTTAAATCAAAAACGACATAGTTGGTTGCGTCAATTTCATAGATAAAATATTGCGCCTTTTTGGTAGAATCAGAAGCACAAATAACCGTATATTTTTTGCCTGTATTTACTCGTCTGACATCAAATATTTCTTTTGATTTTTTAACAATTTTATTGATTTCAAAATGATCAATATGGTTCAAATAAAGAATCTCCCCCATAGTTTGCCCTCTTTTTACAAAACCTTTTATAACATTGAACGAATCTACACAAATGTTATATTCATAAGAGGGTTCAACTATTTCTGCAATAGCCTCAAGCTTTTCTACCGCTTTTTTATTTTTATTTATGTTGGTTAACATAAATAGTAATGCTGTTCCCATTACTAGTATTCCAAACCATTTTTTCATCCTGCTAATTTAATATTTAAAAAAATTTTGTGATCATAATTATTCTTCAATTATTGACAAAGGATGTTTCAAATGTTTATACTCTTGCAAAACAGCTTTTATTAAGCCTGTCCATATCTTGGTTTCTACTTTTAAAAGTAGATAGTTTTTATCATCAGAGATCCATATTTTCATTTCTTCTCCATCTTCAAAAATCCTACCCTCTTGCATTTTAGGTTTAAAAACCATACAATCAACTTTACCCCATTTAGTTTTAATAATTTCATTCTTTAAATACTTAATCTCAAGAGAATAATTTTCATCATCCATAAAAATAGGAACAGAAAAAGACCCTCTATTTAAGATACTGTCTTTATTAACCGTTCTGGCATAAAAGAATGCCGATAACATGTCTTGCGTTAGAATGGGAATATTAAATATACTATCCTGAGTCACTACATTGTCATTATTATGGTTGAAATTATAATGTTGACTTATCGAGTGCCTCCCTTCTCTTACTTCTCTATTAAATACAATTGGCAGTAAGGTTGAGGTGTCAATAAATGTTTCGTAAACATCTCGAACCTTAAAAACCCAATCAAAGAAAGGAGCTGTCCTTCCTTTTCCAATAATATGAAAACTTAGTTTGTTGTTTACGGGTATAATTTCTTTAACCTCCAATTCAGCATACCCAACATTAATTGCGCCAAAAGATATTTTGTAAGCGGCATACTCACCTACATTATACGGTAAATTGGTTTGTGAAAAACCTAAAACAGAAAACAAAATAAAAGCTATGATTAAGAATAATCTCATAGCACAAAGATAGTAATTATCCTTCCTTATTCATGTATTTAGAAAATGCTAATAAATCAGCTTCCTTAAAATTATCCGCCATTATGTGTAGTCCAATTGACATCCCATTGGAATGATTTTCAATAGGAATTGAAATAGCAGGATTACCAGCAAGGTTTGCTTGTGCGGTAAAAATATCTTCCAAATACATTATTGTTGGATCAGTATGTTTTGTTCCTATTGCAAAAGGAGTATGAGGGGTCGTTGGTGAGATTACGAAATCATAATCCTTAAACATCTCATTGGTATTGTCTTGTATTAAGCGTCTAATTTTTTGTGCTTTGGTAAAATAAGCATCATGATACCCTGCACTCAACACAAAAGTACCCAGCATAATTCTTCTTTTTACCTCCTCCCCAAACCCTTCGGCTCTACTATTAATGTAAGTACTTTCAAGGTTAGTAATATTTTCACTTCTATACCCATAATGAACACCATCAAAACGTGCTAAATTAGATGATGCCTCAGCTGTTGTAATAACATAATAGGTGGGAACCAAATAATCTAAATAGGGGAAAGAAATTGGTTCAACTATATGACCCTCTTTCTTTAATTCTTCAATTTTATTTTCAATAACTTGCTTTATCTCTGGATCTAACCCTTTACTATTTAAACATTCTTTAATATAAGCAATGCGTTTTGGACTATCAATTAATGATGCTTTAGTGTATTTTTCAACTTTTCTTGTAGAAACTGTACTATCAAACTCATCTTCACCAGCAATAACTTCAAGCAGTAAAGCTGAATCCTGAACTGTATTCGTTAAAGGCCCTATCTGGTCGAATGAAGATGCGTATGCAATTAAGCCATAACGAGAGACACGAGAATATGTAGGTTTTAAACCAACAATACCACAAAATGCTGCTGGCTGTCTAATTGAACCTCCAGTATCACTTCCTAATGTAGCTAAGCAAAGCCCTGCCGCAACAGCCGCCGCTGAACCACCTGAACTTCCTCCCGCTACTTTTGTGTTATCCAGTGGATTTTTTACAGTCCCATATATCGAGTTTTCATTAGCTGAACCCATTGCGAATTCGTCACAATTTAGCCTACCAATAATTATCACATCTTCTGCTAATAATCTGTCAATAACCGTTGCGCTAAATAAAGATTCAAAACCCTCTAAAATTTTGGAAGAAGCCGAAACTTTATGACCCTTATAACACAGGTTATCTTTTATTCCAATAACCATTCCAGCCAATTTACCAGCAGTACCACTTTCTATTTTTTTATCCACCGCCAACGCATGAGACAAAGCCTCATCAGTAAAGACCTCAATAAACGCATTTAAATGCTCATTATTAGTAATAGCTTTAAGGTAGGATCTAGTAATTTCTACACAATTAGTAGTTGCAGATGAAAGTGCCGTTTGGACCTCATCAAAGGATCGAAAAATTGTCAAGGCTTAAAGGTGTTAATCTTCTTTATTATCTAACTCATCCTCAACCTCATTCTTTCCTTTTTTAAACTCACTAATACCCTTCCCAATACCTTTCATCAGTTCAGGAATTTTTTTCCCACCAAATAAAAGTAAAATAGCAAGAGCCGCAATTATAAATCCGGGATCTGCAAAGCCAAGTAGTAAAATTGATAGTATCATGATTTTAATTATTAAATTTAATATGCAAATCTATGCATTTTGATTTAATAAGCCTTAAATAACCATTTAGAAGGGTCCTGTTTGTCATAACCTTTCCAAATTTCAAAATGGAGTTCTGTTTTTTCTTCTTTTTCTTGTGTAAAAACTACCCCTAAAATCTCCTTAGCCAGCACCTTATCTCCCACCTTAACGCTTACCTCTTTTAAACCTGAATAGACACTAAAATATTTCCCGTGATTTAACAAAATTGCTTTCCCTTCTCCTTTAATAAAAAATATTCTACTAACAGTCCCTTCAAAAACAGCTCTTATATTCATATTTTCATCTGTCACAATATCAATTCCGTTATTGAATGTTTCTATTCCAGCAAGAACAGCATGCTTTTGCTTTCCATAGCCTTGTATAATTACTCCTTTTTCCAATGGCCAAGGTAATTTTCCTTTATTATTATTGAATTCTGATGACAAAGCTATTGCCTCTGGCGTTAGAGCAAAGCCTTTGTTTTTCTTTTCAGCCTCCTCTCTTGCTTTACGAATTTCGTCAGCAATTATCTTACGAATTTCTTCATTTAAATCATTTGCTCTCTTTTGCTTGTGCTTCAATTGTATCTTAAATAATTTTTCAGATTTGTTTAATCCATTGACCAATTCTTGCTTTTCTTTCTTAGTTTCATTAATAGAATTTAGTTCTTGTTTTTTAGCTACGATTAAATTCCTTTTTGATGCTGACTCCAAAACAAGTTGATTGTTATTTTTAATTAAAGCATCCTCTTTAATGGCTAAGTTTTTTTGACTTTCTATAATTTTATCGATCTGATTTTTACGAAAAGAGGCGTATTGTTTTAAATATACTAACCGCTTATACGCCTGATTAAAATCCTTAGCAGAAACAATAAATATCAAATCATTACGATGTCCTTTTTCTTTAAAACAGGTGAAAATCATCTTAGCATACTCCCTTTTTAACAATATTAGTTCTTGCTTTTCATTAAGAATTAATTGCCTAGTTTCAATAATAGATCGTTCGGTTTTTCTAATTTGCTTACTAAGTAAACTTATCTCTATATTTAAGTTTTTCAATAAGCTTTCTTTATTACTAATTTGCTTATCCAACACTCGCAAATAATTTAAGGATTCGTTTTTATTCGCCCTAGTTTTATTTAATAAATTAGTAGTATAACTTATTTCCTTTTCTATACTTGACTTCTGATCTTTAAGCTGCTTCTTAGTTTGAGAAAAAACTGACAAAGTCAGAAAAACACCAAATACCAAAAAAATGTATTTATTCTGAATCAACATAAGAGCTTGGTATTTTAAAAGGTATTTTGGGTTGCACGTCAAAAACTAATTTGGAATAGTTTAATTTTAAATTAAACACACTTTCAGAAGGCGATTTTACCAGAATCTCTAACTGTTCAGGAAAATCATTCTCAAAAATAAAGTTGCTATAGGTATATGTTAAACTCTTTTCCTTATCAATAAGAATCCCTTTCCGTATTCTGTAGAAATTAGAAATAGTATAAATATAGCCTTGCGTGCTTAATAAGAAATCATCATTGGTCTTATTAAAAGAATATTTCTTCTTTACAATTTTAGGGTTAGCCGTTATCAGTTCCTGTATTTCTTTAAAAGCAATATCTGTTTTTATTATTTTAGAAATGTGATTGATTGGTTTTACAAAATAAGTCTTGTCTGCACGATTGATATAATATATCGAATCCTTAGTTAATACTGCTCTGAACAGTTCAATACCAAAAGGGGCAGTAACAGAGGCCCAAATAAGACTATCCTTTCGAACTCTAATTGAAATTCCTAATGAAACTTCATTTTCTTTTTCAAGCGTTAAGCTAATCTCACCTTTTAACGCCAACCACTCAGTAGATTTATTCTTTGAATTTACCTTTGCAATTAATTCTTTTGCATTTTTGGGAGGTATAGAGAAATCAACCTCAGCAACATTTTTTGTAACACAGGATGATGCAAACAAAATACAAAATAAATATAGTGCTATCCTATTCATACAACTTACCTTCCTCTATTTTTTTATCTAAAAATTTACTTGGATTTCCTAGTTTTCTGGCTTTTTCCCATTCAATAATTGCATCTTCTACATTCCCTAATTGATATAAAATATCACCATAGTGTTCTACCACAACTGCACTCATATCACTCCCATTAGCCAATGATTTTTGAATCCAAATTTTTGCTTGTTCATAATCTCCTAACTCATATAAAATCCAAGCATAAGTATCCTGATAAGTGCCATTATCTTTCTCCAATTTATTGCATTTGTACGACATTTTTTTTGCTTTCTCTAACTTTATCTTTCTAAGAGAAAGATAGTATGCGTAATTATTAAGGATTAAAACATTATTGGAATCAATTTCAAGTGACTTTTCATAATATTCGTCAGATAATTTATGTTCTTTAATTGCATGGTAAGAATCAGCCAATGAAGAATAAAACTCTAACAATAACATGTTATTATCCAAAACAAATTCAACTCCCATGTTTAAAGAATTGATAGCTTGATCATAATTTTCAAACCACTTACTAGCAACTCCATTAAAATAATAAAATAATGGTTCAGTCGAAAAATAGGTTAGAGCATCCTCACTTATTTTAAGCATTCCCTCAAAATCTCTCTGTTCTGCCTGAATAAATAATACTTGACTCCAAAATTCACTTTTAGTTTTATCCTTTTCCAAAACAATTAAATACTGCTCTTTGGCTTCAGCAAAACGATTATCCGTGTAGAGTATATCGGCATAAACAGCATTAGGCTTTACTTCATTAGGATGAGTCTCCATTAACAGTTTTGCTAAAGTATATGCCTGCTCTTTCATAATGTCATTTACAGCAAGCAATTGGAAGTAGGAAGCAAGAATTCTTACCTTAACATCAACACCTAATTTTATACTTTTAAAAGCTAATTTTAACTCTTCAAAAGATTTCATGTTATCGCCTTGTTCACGATAATAGTCGGCTAAGGTTAAATGAATTCGTCCATTTTCAGGTGCAATAATCGCTAATTGTCTAAAAATATCAAATGCTTTTTCTTTTTCATCATTCAATAAATATACTTCTGATAAAATATCTAAAGCCTCAACTTCATTTGGAAATTTTTCTAGCAAATTTTTCAACTCCTTTATTGCATATTTCTTTTTTCCCAATTGCATATACAGCTTATGCTTCTGCATGGAAACCATCTTATCGATTCCCTTTATCTGCTCTAAATCATTATAAATATCAATCGCTTTCAAGAAATCATTATCATAAATATACATGTCAGCCAACAGGAAATATAATTCTTTATTTCCAGGCTCTATAAGCAACAGTTTTTTATACTCAATTGATGCTGACTTAAAATCCTGATTCGCAAATAAAACCTCCGCATAATTAAGCTGATACCATCTGTTATTTCCCTCTAGCTCTACAGTAATTTTGGCTTGTTCAACTGCTAAATTTAAATTTCCTAACCTCTTATTTATCAATGCTGACTCATAAAATGGAACCGCTTGTTTATCATCCATTTTTATGCACTTTTGAAACTGATCTAAAGCTTCTTCATAATTCTCTAAAGATTTTGTTTTTAAAGCATTAAAAAAATAGGTGTCAAACATCAAATTATCCTTATCAATTTTTTTTTTAACTTCCTTATTATTTTTACTTTTTCCTTCGGGATAATAAGATTTCCATTGTGCAAAAGCCTGCACATTCAATAGACACAATATAATTATTATTCCTTTTTTCATTTTTTATTTTACACCTGTACTTCCAAAACCACCAGCACCTCTTTCTGAATTCTCTAATGTTTCAACTTCTATCCAATACGCCTGTTCGTGTTTAGCAATTACCATTTGAGCAATACGCTCACCATCTTTAATTATAAATTCTTCAGATGATAGATTTATCAAAATCACACCTACCTCCCCTCTATAATCAGCATCAATTGTACCAGGAGAATTTAGTACAGTAATCCCTTTTTTAAATGCCAAGCCACTTCTAGGACGAACTTGCGCTTCAAAACCTACTGGCAACTCAATAAAAATTCCTGTCTTTACAATCTTTCTTTCTAATGGTTTTAAAGAAATTGACACTTCAATATTTGCTCTTAAATCCATTCCGGCGGAAGCGATTGTAGAATAATGAGGCAATGCATGTTTTGATTTATTTATAACTTTTACATTCATAATTTTAATGCTAATTTGGGGTTTTCTAAACAAAAGACAAATATGACAAATCCTAATAAGAATAAAGAATTAATCCACATATTTGAGTTGGTGAAATAAATACAGAAATAGACGCAAAGCATACCAAACAAATACAATAAAATTCTTTTTACTTGATAAGGAACAGAGAAGTATCTTTTACCTAAATAATAAGAAGCAACAGTCATACTAAAATAACAAACTAAAGTAGCCCAAGCACAGCCAATAAAACCAAGCACAGGGATAAGAGTAAAGTTAAGAGAAAGCGTAATAATTGCACCAAAAATAGAAAGGTAAGCGCCATATTTTGTTTTTCCAGTAAGCTTATACCAAATAGACAAGTTATAATAAATTCCTAAAAACAAATTAGCCAACAATAAAATTGACACAACTAGAAATCCTCTTTCATCATGATATTTACTGCCTAAAAATCCTTTTATAACATCATAAAAAATAGTAACACCTAAAAATATAATTGCCATAATAATGATAAAGTATTTCATGACATCAGCATATATTTTCCTACCGCTTTCTTCTTTTTCTTGTGCAAAAAAGAAAGGTTCAGCCGCAAATCTAAAAGTTTGAATAAAGAGTATCATGATAATGGATAGTTTGTAAAAAGCCCCATACAAACCTAATTCAGAAGCCGCCATATCAGTGTTAGGGAGTAAGTATTTTAATAAAATTCTATCAATAGTTTCATTGGTCATTCCTGCTAAACCCGCAATAAGAAGAGGTAAAGCATAAATCATCATTTTTTTCCATAACTTTTTATCAAATATCCAAGATGAGCTTATCATTTCTGGAAAAAGCATTACCAGTGTAATAGCTGAAGCTACTAAGTTAGCAATAAAAATATAAGCTATTCCATATTCTTGGTAGATTATGAAATATAAATTCAGCCCAATATTAACCATAATATTTATGATCCTGATAAAAGCAAAACGCATTGCTTTATCCTGCTCTCTTAATTTTGCGAATGAAATAGAAGCAACAGCATCCATTCCAATAATTAAAGCAAAAAATTGAATGTATTCAGGATAATTAGCGTAACCCAGCCATTGAGAAATTGCACTTGAATTCAGAAATATTAAACTTATAAATACAGCAGAAGATATTAGTAAAGAAATTAATGTTGTACTATACACTTTGATTGTTTCTTCCTTTTTGGAAAATCTAAAAAATGAAGTTTCCATGCCATAAGTTAACATGACAACCAAGAAAGCGACATAAGCATAAAGCTCAGTAACCACTCCATATTCAGCTGGTAAAAAATAACGAGTATAAAGAGGAACGAGTAGGTAATTCAATAGCCTGCCTATCACACTACTCAAACCATAAATTGCAGTTTGACTCGCTAATTTTTTAAGTGGATTCAATTAAAATTTTGCTTTTCTTTTTTCCATAAATGCAGTAGTTCCTTCAACAAACTCTAGCGTTTCAAAACAAGAACCAAATTCTGATATTTCAACCTCAAAACCATTTACGCCATCAGTAAAACCAGCATTGATCGATTTTATTGCCTTAGCAATTGCCATAGGGGAATTACACTTAATTTTTGATGCTAATTTTTTAGCCATAGGCATTAACTCTTCTTGCGAGCAAACATGATTTATTAAACCCCATTCTTTTGCCTCAGTAGCCGATAACATGCCTGCCGTAGTTATCATTTCCATAGCCTTTCCTTTTCCTACTAAACTAGCTAACCTTTGTGTACCACCATAACCTGGAATAACACCCAAGGAAACCTCAGGAAGACCCATTTTAGCATTATCTGATGCAATACGAATATGACAGGCCATTGCTAATTCCAATCCACCACCAAGCGCAAAACCATTAACGGCAGCTATAGATGGGGTAGAAGCGTTTTCCAATAAATCAAATAATAATTCTTGACCTTTCCTAGCTAATTTTTCTCCTGAATTTTTATTAAAAGTAGCAAATTCTTTAATATCAGCACCAGCTACAAAAGCCTTAGTGTCCGCACCGGTTAAAACAATACATCTTACAACTGTATTCTTATCAGCAGCACTAATAGCTTGGTTTAATTCACTAATAGTAGCTCCATTTAAAGCATTCAATTGCTTTGGACGATTGATAGTGATGTAACAAATACTTTCTTTATTCTCACTTAATATATTATCGTAAATCATGATTTTTAGTTTTTACAAATATAACAGATTCTAATGATTATGAATAAAAAACCCCCTTCCGAGGAAGAGGGTTTTTAACAATTCTATTTCAATATTATTTATTCGCTTAAAGCTTCAGCACCCCCTACAATCTCAAGGATTTCACCTGTAATTGCTGCTTGACGCGCTTTATTATATGTCAATGTTAAATCTTTCTTAAGTTCTGATGCATTATCAGTAGCCTTATGCATTGCAGTCATTCTTGCACCATGCTCAGCGGCATGAGAATCTAAAACCGCTTTAAACAATTGAGTTTTTAATGATTTTGGAATCAACTGTTCAACAATTTCTTCTTTGTTTGGTTCAAAAATATAATCAACAACAACTGAATCTTCATTTTCAGTTGCCTGAACAGGCAAAAAGTTTTCAGTCATAATAATTTGAGTTGCTGCATTCTTAAAATGATTATAAACCAACACAACTTTGTCATAATCACCCTCAACAAACTGCTCCATAATCTCTTCTGCAACATTGGCAACATTGGTAAATGTAAGATCTCCAAACAAAGCGTCATGTGTATTAGCAACATTAAAACCATTCTTGGTAAAATGCTCGGAAGATTTTTTACCGATTGATAAAATATTCACGTTAGCATTAGCATACTCTTCATTAATCAGAGTCTTTGCTTTTTTCATAATGTAGGCATTAAAACCACCACACAAACCTCTGTTAGAAGTAATGGTCACTAAAAGCACATTCTTAATTTCACGCTCCTGAGTATATACTCCGCCACAAGAATTATCTAAACTAGAGCTTAAATTCTTTAATAATTCAGTCAATTTATTCGCATAAGGTCGCATTTGAATGATTGCATCTTGCGCTCTTTTAAGCTTAGCTGCAGACACCATTTTCATTGCAGAAGTAATCTGCATAGTTGCCCCAACAGATGTAATTCTTAACCTTATTTCTTTTAAGTTAGCCATTGCTTATTTTGCATATTTAGAAGACAAATCCGCAGCTACAGACTCTAAAGTTGATTTAATTTCATCTGATAATTTTCCTACAGCTAAAGCATCTAATACATCTTGATGTTTAGCATGTAGAAATGCCAGATACTCTTCTTCAAATTCTTTTATTTTATTTACAGGGACATTCATTAATAAACCGTTTGTACCACAGTAAATAATTACAGCCTGCTCTTCCACTCTTAAAGGTGAGTATTGTCCTTGCTTTAAAATTTCAACATTACGTTTTCCTTTTTCAATTACTGCATTAGTTGCCGCATCTAAATCAGAACCAAACTTAGCAAAAGCTTCAAGCTCTCTATATTGTGCTTGATCCAATTTTAAAGTGCCTGAAATTTTTTTCATTGACTTGATTTGTGCTGCACCACCAACTCTTGATACCGAAATACCAACATTAATTGCAGGGCGAACACCTGATAAGAATAAATTAGATTCTAAGAATATTTGACCATCTGTAATTGAAATTACATTAGTAGGAATATAAGCTGATACATCACCTGCTTGTGTTTCAATAATTGGTAATGCTGTTAATGAACCTCCTCCCTTTACAATTCCTTTTAAGGATTCTGGCAAGTCATTCATTTGTGAAGCAATAGTATCATCATTAATAACTTTTGCAGCACGTTCTAATAACCTGGAATGTAAATAAAATACATCTCCAGGATAAGCCTCACGTCCTGGAGGTCTTCTTAACAATAAAGACACCTCACGGTAAGCAACTGCTTGTTTTGATAAATCATCAAATACAATCAATGCTGGACGACCGGTATCTCTAAAGAACTCACCAATTGATGCTCCTGTTAATGGTGCATAAAACTGCATTGGAGCAGGGTCGGAAGCACTTGCTGCAACAATTACAGTATATGGTAAGGATCCTGCTTTTTCTAAAGTATCAACTAGTCCTGCTACTGTAGATGCTTTTTGTCCAATTGCAACATAAATACAGAATACAGGCTCTCCTTTATCATAAAATTCTTTTTGATTGATAATAGTATCAATAGCTACAGCTGTTTTACCTGTTTGTCTATCTCCAATAATCAACTCTCTTTGCCCTCTTCCTATAGGAATCATGGCATCAACAGCTTTCAATCCTGTTTGTAAAGGCTCGTCAACTGGTTGACGGTATATTACACCAGGCGCTTTTCTTTCAATTGGCATTTCGTAAGTTGTTCCAGCAATAGGTCCTTTTCCATCAATAGGATTCCCCATTCCATCAACAACTCTACCCAACATACCTTCACCTACATTAATAGAGGCAATTTTTTTTGTTCTCTTTACGGTGTCTCCTTCCTTAATCCCTTTTGATGGACCTAGAAGTACAACTCCAACATTATCCTGTTCAAGATTCAATACAATTGCTTTTAGTCCGTTTTTGAATTCAACTAACTCACCTGATTGAACATTAGTAAGCCCGTAAATACGAGCAATACCATCTCCAACCTGTAATACAGTCCCTACTTCTTGTAGTTCTGCTTCAGATTTAAATCCTGATAATTGTTGTCTTAAAATTGCTGATACTTCAGCTGGTTTTACTTCTGCCATTTTTTTATGTTTTTTAGAAGTCCTGTAAATACAGGTTACTGTTAAATGATTGTCTTAATTCTGAGATTGATTTTGACACACTTGCATCTAATTGCTTATCTCCCATTCTAATGATTGCGCCACCAATAATGTTTTCATCAACCTTTTCGATCAACTCAACATTATTATTTCCATGTTTTTTAATAAAATTAATTACCTCCGCCCTTAATGTTTCATCCAAGGGGGTTACAGTAGTAACTGAAGCAGTTTCAATTTTGTTATGTTCTTTATATAAGCTAATAAAACTAATTGCAATTAATGCAAGCAAACTCTCTCTTTTCTTAGTTGTAATTATGTTGATAAAGGCCATGCTAACTTCTCCAATTTTTGACCCAAAAATCTGTTTGAATATATTTAGTTTTTGATCGGTCTTTACAATAGGACTTTTTAGCAATAAAGAAAGATCTTTATTTTCTTTAAAAACAGAATCAAGCAATACCATGTCCATATAAGATTGCTCCAATATATTCTGCTCAATTGCTAGTTGCAATAAAGCTTTTGCGTATCGTATTGTTACTCTTGAATGCTTCATTATATACTAGTTAAGTCCGTTGCTTTTTAATACTTGGGTAACTAATTCTTTTTGCTTATTTAAATCAGAAAGTTCTGCCCTTAAAATCTTTTCAGCAATATCAATTGACATGTCAGCAACTTGATTTTTAAGTTCCGTAATCGCTTTTAGTTTTTCGTTATTGATTTGCTCTTTTGATGAAAGTAAAATTTTGTCTGCCTCAGTATTTGCTTGATCCTTAGCTTCACTTACAATTTTATCCTTCATTTCTCTTGCTTGCTTCAGCAAAACATCTCTCTCAATCCTAGCTTCTGCTAAAATTCTTTCGTTGTCCGCATTAAGCGCTTGCATTTCTTCTTTAGCTTTTTCAGCTGACTTTAAAGCGTCTTCAATGCTTTTATTTCTTTCATCAACCGCAGTTAGAATTGGTTTCCATGCGAATTTTTTTAAAACAATTAACAATAGTGTGAATATTATTGTTGTCCAAATAATTAATCCTGGATCAAATGTTATCATAATTTAATTTTTTGTGAATCCCTGCCACCAACCGTGACAGGGAATTCTTTTTGAACTCTATTTGGTTATTTTATCCTTGCATAAGAGCAACAACAACACCAAATAACGCAACACCCTCTACAAGGGCAGCTGCAATAAACATATTGGTTTGAATCATTCCTGAATGTTCTGGCTGTCTAGCCATTGCTTCCAGAGCTTTTCCTCCAATCATTCCGATTCCGATTCCAGCCCCTATAGCTGACAATCCAGCTCCAATTGCTGCGATTCCGTTAATTTCCATTTTTGATAGTTTTAGTTAAACAAATTTATTAATAATTAATGATTCTCCTCTTTTACCGCCAAACCTATAAAAACAGCAGACAGTAGTGTAAAAATATATGCTTGTAAAAAAGCTACTAATATCTCTATTAGAAATATAAATAAAACAAATAATACCGAAATGGGCGCTACAGACCAGCCCGCAACAACATTTTCACCATTATTTGATGCAACAAAAATTAAAGATATTAAGCTAAATATTATAATATGCCCCGCAGTAATATTTGCAAAAAGCCGAATCATTAAAGCAAATGGCTTTGTGAAAACTCCAAATATTTCAATAGGAATCATAATTGGCAATAAAGCAATAGGTGTTCCTGGGGGTTTAACAAGATGCTTCCAGTATCCTTTATTCGCTGAGATAGTAATAATAACAAATGTAAACATTGAAAGCACAAAAGTTACTGAAATATTACCCGTAACATTTGCCGCTCCTGGTGTTAGTCCTAGTAAATTGTTGATTAATATAAAAAAGAAGACTGTCAATAAAAATACAGCATATTTTTCGTGTTTTGGCCCAACATTTGACTTTATAATATCTTCTCTCACAAACAAAATAAGAGGCTCTAAAAATGACTGCAAACCTTTAGGTGCATTCTTTTTTCTTTTATAACTTCTTGATGTTTTTCCTAAAATAAATAGTAGTATTAGGGTAGATAAAATCATTGAGGCAACATTTTTTGTGATAGAAAGGTTGATAATTTTTTTATCATTTTCCTCAACTATATGATGGTGCTCAATCTTATATACTCTATCCCCTTTAGTAACTTTTGATTTTCCATGATGAAAGCTAGATGACATAAAAACATCAAAACTGCCTTCTGAGTATAAAATGACTGGCAACGGTATTGATACATTTCCCCATAAATGCCATTCATAAGAGTCTGCTATATGGTGTAGGATTTGTGGTGTAGGATTAAAACCATCTTTTTTTTCGGGCTGACTTTCGGCAAAAACATTTACACCCGAAATAGTAATCAATAAAGATGTAATAATTAGTTTGTAAACAGTCTTTTTCATTTTCTTTTTTATAGCCTTAAAATCGGGCGTAAAAGTAAATAAATAATTAAATGTATAAAGAATATAATTAAAAACTTATCTATTTATTTTCTTGGGGTTTTTGCACTGAAAAAGATGTCGGAAAAAAGATTAATAAAATACACAAACAAAAAAGTGAAAACATAAATATTATTAGATTCATTATGTGTTGAAATAACTGGAAATAAAAAGATTACACATAATATTATTCTTAAAAAATTAATACCTAAGAAATATGAAGGGGTAATTTTTTTGTGCTTTGAAAATTTAAGCTTAACTAAATCTACTGATAAAGAAAGAGAGAATAAAAAGGTGTAAATTTGAAATATCTCTTGGATGCTGATTGGAAATGTAAAAATTTGAATAAATAACAGATTTATGCAAAATAAAATAACAAACACTATGACTTTACTTTTTTTCATTATTCTTTATTGTTTTTTTAAATACATAGTAGAGTGCTAAGAAAATTGAGCTTAAAGAAAAAATAATAGTGTATATTTTTGAAGGTGATTCAGTTGATTTGTCTAAATAATCTCCTAAAAAAGTTCCTGCAGCTATAATTACTGCCATTTGTATGGTTGATGACGAGTGCTTAATATAGGTGTTAAGCTGTTTTGGTTGTTTTGGTTGTTTTGTCGGCATCATTTAAGTCTTTAATTACTGCCCCCATACTGCATGATCCTGAAAATGCCGCTCCTGGTTCAATAGATAATTTATTGGTAATTATATCTCCGTTTAATTTTGCTGAAGTTTTTAAAGAGAGTAATTGAGATACTGTAATTTTAGCTTTTATTGTTCCTGAAATATCAGCATCTTTACAAATTACATCTCCTTCAATCATCCCCTCACTCCCTAATACCACCTTCCCTTCAGTATTTACCGACCCCTTCAGAACCCCGTCTATTCTAATATCTCCTTTTGAAATTATCTCTCCAGTAATGATTGTTCCTGCTCCAATCATATTTACAGCGGCTATCGTTTCAGTTTTTTTCATGGTTTCGTTTTTATTTGTAAACATCTTGGTTTGGTATTTGTTAGTGCAAAAATATATAAAATATGACAACCGCTTAATTATCCTCTAAATAATTCTTTTTAAAGAAGCTGTAATATCCCTCAACATCTTTATTTTTATAAAATTCTTTGAAATTATCAAACGAAATAGCCAACACCTTATAATCTAATTTATTGAGCTGATTAATAATGCCAGAATCTGTCATGATTAACTGATTATAAGCAACCACATCACTTGAATTATCAAATGCTTTTATCATTAACAGATGTTTGTCTGAACCCATTAGCATTGCGCTAATTTCAAATACTTCATTCTCAAAATCATTAGCATGGTAATCAGAAATTAATATTTTTAGGTAATTAATGTCTACCCCTGTTTTTGGTAATATAAAAAGTGACATATGAGTGTTTCCGCTTCTAAATAAGTAGGGAGACTCAGTCAATGCTTGCTCATTAGCTTTTTTCATTTTTTCTGGATTCTTAATGGCTTCTAATAAGTGGTTTGCTTCTTTTATAATTCTAGCATCTTTATTAATCCTAATAATTTTATCCAAGGTATTTATACACTCAGACCAATCCTTTAAGGCTGAAAATGATAATGCTTTCAAAAATAAATATTTTGACTGATAGTCATCTTCAGAAACTAGCTTGCATTTTTCAATTACCCGCAAATACTCCTTATCAACATACAGTCGATACGCGTGTTGATAAGCTAATTCATCTTCATTTTGTAAGCCAATTAACTCAGCTTGAAAGTTAGGGTTAGTTAATAATTGAGCACACACGCTGTTTGGAAAATTATGAAGCAATAAATTTTTAATCGTTTCTGCCTCTTGATCCTTTCCTACTCTCAAATGATTAATATAAACATTATAATACGCTAAAGCTGCATAATTTTTATCATAAGGAAAACGAGAAAGCAAACTCATGAACAATGCTGAGCTCTTATTGTATTCTTGTAAACCATTCTTATAAATTACCCCAGCCTGATAAGTGGATTCTTTTATCATTTCGTTTGATTTAGCTAAATCTTTTTCCGTTTTGGGTAATTTTTTTAAGTAATAATTAGGGTCTTTTTTATTTTGTGTTACCACCTCAACACTATCGGGTTTTATTGAGTCTATTTTAAACGAATTGACTGTTTTCTTATCCCTTCTCCTCCAATTATCTTCTAGTTTTCTTTTTCCCCATTTTTTTCTAAATTCTGAGAGTCCAAAACTTAATGTTGCTGGGTTGTAAAAATACCATTTTCCACCAGATGTATTATTTCCAAACCGCTCTCCTCTACCTCCATTTCTATTGTTTTCAAACATCATTTGTTGTTTGGAGCGTTCAATCTCCAAAAGCTCTCTTTCTTTTTCAATCTCATTCTGTATGAGTTGGGTAATAACTTGAGAGAGCTTATCCGGAGGAAGTGCTGCTAAAACCTGCAAACTATCTTGTAAAGAGATAACATCTAGGTGATAAACTAACTCTTGAAGGATTTCATGTTTTTCTTTTGCGGCCTCATATTCTCTAAAATCTTCATCCATATAAAATATAGTGCTATCATAATTAACCTTAGCATCCTTATATAAGGATCGATTATAATCAATTCTGGCAAGCGCTAAAAAAGATAATGATTTCTGGGTGTTATTCTCAAGACTATTAACTGTTGAAAGTAGGTAATTGTCAATAGCAGCAAGCGTATCGGAATTATTAATATCCATTTCAGCCAAGGTGAAATAGATTTGATCCAAGTACTCCTTGTTTTTGTCATCTTTAGTCATTTTAAGTAAATTCTGACGCATTTTTTGAGTATCTCGACTTCCTGAATCTAATAAGCGTGCTAAATTCATTTTAGCATTAAACACCATTTCATACTCTGGGCTGGACGCGAGGACTTGTTCGTATTTATTTTTAGCACTTCTGTAATTGGTGTGCTGCTGATAAAGTTGTGCCATAATATAGTTATAGCGTACTTTTTTGCTTTTCCTTTTTATTAATTTATCAATTTTTACTAACTGCTCTAAAGCTAATGGGTAATTAGCTTGTTGTAAATAAAAATCTGCACTTATTTTAGCTAAGTCAATATTCAATTTTTTAGGGAACTTACGGTTATTAGTCAGCTCATTTAATTCAACCTCAGCTGTCATGAAATCTTGTTTTTCAACTAAAGCTCTTATTAACCACAATGAGGCATCAAATTGAATTTCATTCTTTTTGTATTCATTTTTTATAAAGCTAAACGTTTTTATTGCATCTTCAAATTCTCCTTTATAGAAATATGATTTTCCAACCATAAGGTAATTTTCATCAATCCACTTACAGTATTCCTTTCCTTTAATTTTCATGGAATGTCTTTGAATAACAACAGATCCTTTCTTAATAGCCTTGTCCATGTAGCTATGCGTTTTCTTTGATTTTTTTAAATCCCCTGTCTTAAAAACAGGAAGAATAGCTGTATAGTCATCAGTAAAACTTTCTTCCAGTTTTTTTATTCCTTTTTTAACACTTTCATTTCCATTAAAATAACCATTGTACTTGGCTGTTGTATTGTGAAACTGACGATTAACCCAAGATTTTTTTTTGGTGGAACATCCTGCAGAAAACAAAAGCAATATCACTAAAAAACCCTTTATTATATGTTGAAAAATTACCTTCACTTGGTTACTAAACTTCTTTTAATTAAAATTATTTTACTGCTAATCATAAAATTCTCGCAAATATGCTCATAATTTTATGATATTTGCAAACATTATGCAAGATAAAGAAGGTAGAGAAAAATATTGGTCTAAATTATTTCACAAATACCGTTTTGTGATAATGACAGATAGTTCTTTTGAGGAAAAGATATCTGTAAGGTTATCGCGATTAAATGTTATTGCTTTTGTAGGTGCTATTGTGTTTTTCTTCTTTTTTAGCACAATGCTATTGGTTTCCTACACTCCATTAAGTGAATATGTTCCTGGAAAATCATCTGTTGAAGTGCAAAAAAGCTTAATTGAGTTAAACATAAAGTCTGACTCCCTTAATGCAATTTTATTTAACAGGAGTGTTTATCTTGAAAACATAAATAAAATAATTAATGGGGAAGAGCTTGTAACTCCAAAAAATTCTGGAAAAATAGCAAATACTCAAACTCCAATTTCATTTGAAAAATCAAAAGAAGACTCCCTCTTTCGTGTAAAGGTAGAGGCTGAAGATAAAAGTTCAATCTACAAAAAAGCCAACACAAATAATAATTTAATATTTTTCACTCCTCTTTCGGGTTTGATAAGTGACGAATATAACAACAAAACAAAACACTTTGGAATAGATTTGGTTGCCAAAGAAAAATCACGAATCTCTAGTGTATTAGACGGAACAGTAATTATTAGTCATTGGGCATATGAAACAGGGTATGTTATAGGGGTACAACACAATAATGACTATATTTCTTTTTACAAACACAATTCAGTTTTATTAAAATCGGTTGGCGATTATGTAAATGCGGGGGATCATATTGCAATTATTGGGAATTCTGGAGAACTTTCTTCTGGGACACATCTTCATTTTGAACTATGGCACAAAGGCATTCCTGTTAACCCTGAAAATTACATTTCTTTTTAAAAAATGGGATTAAAATCATTACTCAGCCTTGCGTATGCAAGACAAATTGCAAAAAAGAACAGCAAGTGGAAAAAAAATGCGGTACAAGTTCAGAATACACTTTTGTTATCATTAGTAAGTCAGGCTAAAAACACTAAGTTTGGAAAAGACCACAAATTTTCAGAAATCACAAATTATTCTGATTGGAAAAAAAACATTCCTGTACGAGACTATGAAGATCTTAAAATTTATATCCAAGAAATAATTGATGGCAAAAAAAATGTACTTTGGCCAGGAAGACCTCTTTATTTTTGTAAAACTTCAGGAACAACTTCAGGAACAAAGTACATTCCAATTAGCAATGAAAGTATGCCCCACCATATTACTGCTGCTCGTGATGCAATACTAAATTATATCGCTGAAACTAAAAATACATCTATTGTTAATGGTAAAATGATTTTCCTACAAGGAAGTCCTGAGCTAAGCAAAACAGGGGATATACTTACAGGAAGGCTTTCGGGAATTGTAGCTCATCATACTCCTTCTTATTTAAGAAAAAATCGATTACCTTCTTATGAAACAAATTGCATTAAAGACTGGGAAGATAAGCTTGATGCTATTCTAGAGGAAACGCTTCCTGAAAATATGAGTTTAATTTCAGGAATACCTCCTTGGGTTCAAATGTATTTTGAAAAATTACAAAACAAAACCGGAAAATTCATTAAAGATATATTTCCGAAATTTGACTTATTTATTTATGGAGGAGTAAACTATGAACCTTATCGACAAACTTTTGAAAAACTAATCGGAAAAAAAATAGATAGGATAGAGATGTATCCTGCCTCAGAAGGATTTATAGCCTATCAAGACACTCAAACAGAAAAAGGAATGTTGCTTTGTGTTAATCATGGAATATTTTATGAATTCATTCCATCAGAAGAATTTTTTGATAAGAATCCAACTCGCATTTCCTTAGCAGATGTAAAGATTGGTGTAAATTATGTAATCATCCTAAATACGGATGCTGGGCTCTGGGGCTATAACATTGGGGATACCATAAAATTTGTTTCAAGTGACCCATTCAGAATTGTAGTAAGTGGGAGAATTAAGCATTTCACCTCAGCATTTGGGGAGCATGTTATTGCTGAAGAGGTTGAAAAATCATTACAGGAAACTATTGCAAATATTCCTGCGCAAGTTAATGAGTTTCATGTAGCGCCACAAGTGAAACCTGAGAGTGGATTGCCTTATCATCAGTGGTTAGTAGAGTTTGAAAAAGAACCTGAGAATATGGCACATTTTAGTGAGATGATTGACAATACTTTACAAAAACACAACACGTATTACAAGGATTTAATTAGTGGGGGGGTCCTAAAACCTTTACTGATTACAAAAATTAATAAGAATGGTTTCAGAGAGTACATGAAATCAATAGGTAAATTAGGCGGACAAAACAAAGTTCCAAGGCTGGCGAATGACAGGGAAATAGCCGATAAATTAATCATATTTTAATGGAGGGGAAAAAAAAACAAATTGCAATACTAGGTTCTACCGGATCAATTGGAACGCAGGCTTTGGATGTGATTAGTGAACATTCAAATTTATTTGAGGTTGAGGTGTTAACCGCAAACAATAATAGCAAACTACTGATTGAGCAAGCTATTAAATTCAAGCCAAATACGGTTGTTATAGCCAATGAAGAAAAATACAAAGAGGTGAATGATGCTCTTTTTAAACTAGGTGTAAAAGTATTTGCAGGACAGCAATCTTTAGAGGAAGTTGTAGAAGGAGAGAATATTGATGTGGTGCTTACAGCTTTAGTTGGGTACTCAGGATTAAAACCCACAATTAGAGCAATAAAAGCTAAAAAAACAATCGCTTTAGCAAACAAAGAAACCTTGGTTGTTGCTGGAGATTTAATCACAAAATTGTGTTATGAAAATGGGGTGAAAATATATCCTGTTGATTCTGAACATTCGGCTATTTTTCAATGCCTAGTTGGAGAAACTTACAACCCTATAGAAAAAATCTACTTAACAGCTTCAGGCGGTCCTTTTAAAGGAAAATTAAGAGCCGATTTAACTAACATTACCAAAACTCAAGCACTAAAACATCCTAATTGGGAGATGGGTGCAAAAATCACAATTGATAGTGCTAGTTTAATGAACAAAGGGTTAGAAGTAATTGAGGCAAAATGGTTGTTTAATTTAAAGGCAGAACAGATTAATGTAGTTGTTCACCCCCAATCTATCATTCACTCTGCAGTACAGTTTGAAGATGGTTCGATAAAAGCACAATTAGGTGTGCCAGACATGAAACTACCCATACAATATGCTTTAGGATTTCCTGAAAGGCTTAAAAATACATTCAAGCGTTTTTCATTTATAGATTCCCCTAACTTAACTTTTGAAAAGCCTGACTTGGAAACTTTCCGCAATTTACAATTAGCCTATAATGCTATGGAAAAAGGAGGAAATACGCCCTGCATTTTGAATGCAGCAAACGAAATTGCAGTCGCTGCTTTTTTGAAAGATAAAATAGGGTTTTTAAATATGTCTGATTTAATTGCCAATTGTATGGAAAAAATTACTTTTGTTTCCAATCCTACATTAGAAGATTATGTGGCGACCAACAAAGAAACACGAATATTAGCAAACGAATTATTATAAATGGATTTTTTAATAAAGGCAGTACAACTCTTAATGAGTTTATCGATTCTTGTAGTTTTACATGAGTTGGGTCATTTTATACCAGCAAAAATATTTAAAACAAGAGTAGAAAAATTCTACTTATTTTTTGATCCTTGGTTTTCAGTTGTAAAAAAGAAAATTGGCGATACCGAGTACGGTATTGGGTGGCTTCCGTTGGGTGGTTATGTAAAAATATCAGGAATGATAGATGAAAGCATGGATAAGGAGCAAATGGACAAACCTGCTGAATCTTGGGAATTTAGAGCAAAACCAGCTTGGCAGAGGTTAATTATTATGTTGGGTGGGGTTACTGTAAATCTGTTTTTAGGAATATTTATTTACTCCATGACGCTTTATATTTATGGTGATAAGTACTTGCCTATTGAAAACATAAAAGATGGTATTTGGTGTACGGATGATTTAGCGACAGAAATAGGTTTTAAAAATAAAGATAAAATTATTTCTGCGGATGGGGTTTTAGTAGGGCGATACTCTGAAATATTAGAAAAAGTAATTACTTCTAAAGTAATCACTGTATTAAGAGAAGGGGAGGAGGTTGAACTTAGGATGCCAATAGATTTAATTGATAAATTTCTGAATAATAAAACAAAACTAATTCTATACCCTAGAATCCCTACTATAGTTAGCAGGATAGAAAAAGGATCAAATGCTGAAATAGGGGGGTTACAAAAAAAAGATATTATAAAAGCCGTAAACGGAATGTCTTATTCTTATTTTGATGAATTTAAAAAAGCTTTAAATACTCATGTTGGAGATACTATTGAGTTAATGGTGGACAGGGGGGGGGAAGAAGTATTTCTTACTGTTTTAGTTTCTGATGAGGGGTTTTTAGGTTTCTCTCCTGCAAACCTTACTATTACACAGTTAGAAAAACTAAAAGTTTATGAATTAGCTTCTGATAAATACGGGTTCTTTGCCGCTTTCCCTGCAGGATACAATAAAGCGATTAAGAAGTTGGGTAGTTATATTTCACAATTTAAAATGATTCTTTCTCCAAGTACTGGGGCGTATAAAGGAATGGGGGGGTTTGGAGCTATTGGATCTATGTTTCCTGCAACTTGGAATTGGGAGGTGTTTTGGAACTTAACCGCTTTCCTTTCTTTAATGTTGGCTTTTATGAATATCTTACCTATACCAGCTTTAGATGGTGGGCATGTTGTTTTCTTATTATACGAAATTGTTATTGGTAAACCTGCTCCTGAAAAAATTATGGAATATGCCCAGGTGGTAGGAATGATATTGTTATTAAGTCTCTTGGTTTTTGCTAACGGAAACGACATATTAAAACTTTTCTAAATTGTTTGAGGCGCTAAGTACATATCACCTAATTATTATATTTTCGATAACGATAATTATTTCTTATTTTTTCAATTTATACGCTAAAAAATCAGGCGTACCAGCCGTACTTATGCTTATTGGGTTAGGAATTAGTATCAACTATGCTTTGCGTTTTTCAGGAGTAGCAAAACCTGATTTATTCCCTATTTTGGAGGTTTTAGGGGTGGTAGGATTAATTTTAATTGTACTTGAGGCTGCTTTAGATTTACAGTTGTTAAAAGAAAAAATTGGTTTAATAATCAAATCTTTGTTGGTGGCTTTAATCGGATTAAGCGCTACAGCATATTTAGCCGCTTTAGTACTTGATTTTTTAATGGAAGTTGAGGTGTTAAACGCATTGCTTTACACAATTCCACTGTCAATTTTAAGCTCCGCCATCATCCTGCCAAGTATAGGTGATTTGAATGAAGACAAGCGTGAATTTATGATTTACGAAAGCACTTTTTCGGACATTATTGGTATAATTGGTTTTTACAGTGTCTTAACTATGGTGGGGTCTAAAGCAGGGGACAGTGTGTCTGGCGAAGTCTTTGGAGACCTAGCTCTAACAGTTATCATGTCTATAATTATCTCATATATTCTTATTTATGTGTTTCAAAATATAAAGGGACATGTGAAACTTTTTTTACTGATTGCTATTCTGTTGCTGTTATACGCAATTGGTAAAATGTTCCATTTATCTTCTCTTATTATCATACTTATTTTTGGTGTGATATTGAATAACTACAAAGTATTTTTTAGGGGAGGATTGCTAAGCCTATTGAATACAAAAAAAGTGGATGAGGTGTTAGGTGATATGAAGGTAATAACTGCCGAAACTGCTTTTGTAGTTAGGACTTTTTTCTTTATAATTTTCGGTTGGTCTGTATATTTGGGTTCATTGATAAGTTTTAAAGTAATTGGAATTGGCTTGATTATTTTAGCTATTATTTATGCAATAAGAGCAATTGTTTTATTCTTGTTTAACGGTAAAGATATTGTTACACAATTGTTTTTAGCTCCAAGAGGATTGATTACAATACTCTTGTTTTTTGCAATACCAGAAGAGTTAAGTCTCGGTGAAGAGTTTCGTGGGGTTTTATTGTTTGTTATTTTGATAAGTTGCCTTATTATGACTTGGTCAATGATTAGTAATAAACACAAACTTACTCAAATTAAGGAGTTTGAGGAAGATGAGTTTTTAAATGGTGATGATGAAATTAATGACGATGATTCAGCTGATATTATGATAGGCCAATCTTAGTAATCAGTCTTTTTTATTTTCATAGTTTTTCTCACTTTCTTTTATAATTTTGCATTCTAATTTTTACAAAAATAAACTACAATGATCGATATTAAAAAAACATTAGGGGTGTTGGGGGTAGAAGCAACTAACAATGGCACTTCAACTGGTTCTGTTTCTTTTGGGGGAGGAGCTGAAATTGAATCTTACTCTCCAGTGGATGGGAGTTTAATTGGGAAGGTTACCTCAACAACTGCTGAAGAATATGAAAAAGTAATGCAGGCTGCAACAGCTGCATTTAAAGATTGGAGATTAAAGCCTGCTCCACTTAGAGGGGAGGTTGTTCGCCAATATGGAGAAAAATTAAGAGTTTATAAACAGGAGTTGGGAGAACTAGTCTCTTATGAAATGGGTAAATCTTTACAAGAAGGTTTAGGTGAGGTTCAGGAAATGATTGATATCTGTGATTTTGCTGTTGGACTTTCACGTCAATTACATGGATTAACCATGCATTCTGAGCGCCCAGGACACAGAATGTACGAACAATATCATCCGCTAGGAGTTGTTGGAATTATTTCTGCATTTAATTTTCCAGTTGCTGTTTGGAACTGGAATACTGCTTTGGCTTGGATCTCTGGAGATACTTGTGTTTGGAAAGCGTCAGAAAAATCTCCTTTGTGTGGAATTGCTTGTCAAAATATTTGGAATGAAGTAGCGAAAGAAAACAACTTACCAGAAGGAATTTCTTGTATAATAAATGGTGATTATAAAGTAGGGGAAATGATGACCGCTGATGATAGACTACCGTTGATTTCTGCTACTGGTTCAACTAGAATGGGTCGTATAGTTGGAGCTACAGTTGCTGAGCGATTCGGAAAGTCATTATTAGAGTTGGGGGGGAATAATGCAATTATAATTACTCCAAATGCTGATTTAGAAATTACAATTATTGGAGCGTTATTTGGAGCTGTAGGAACTTGTGGTCAAAGATGTACTTCTACAAGAAGATTAATTATTCATGAGTCGATTTATGATGAGGTTAAAAACAAATTAGCAAAAGCATATACTCAAATAGTTATTGGAAACCCTTTGGATGAAAGTAATCATGTTGGGCCGTTAATTGATAAAGATGCCGTAAACATGTATTTAAGTGCTATTGAAAAAGCAAAAAAAGAAGGGGGGAATGTATTGGTTGAGGGCGGTGTCTTGGATGGTAAGGGTTATGAAAGCGGTTGTTATGTAAGGCCTGTGATTATTGAAGCTGAAAATCATTTCCAAATTGTACAAGATGAAACTTTTGCACCCATCCTTTATATTATGAAGTATTCTGATTTAGATGAGGCTATTGAAATGCAAAATGGAGTGAAGCAAGGATTGTCGTCTGCTATTATGACAACTAACTTGCGTGAGGCTGAAAAATTTCTTTCTACAGCTGGGAGTGATTGTGGTATTTCAAATGTTAATATAGGAACGTCTGGAGCTGAAATTGGTGGTGCTTTTGGGGGAGAAAAAGAAACTGGAGGAGGTAGGGAGAGTGGTTCTGATGCTTGGAAAATTTATATGAGAAGACAAACTAATACAATTAACTATACTGCAGAATTACCTTTAGCCCAAGGAATAAAGTTTGATTTATAGTTTGTTTTGGGGTAGGGTTTAGTTTTCTTCCTTGTCTGAAATAATCCTTTCATCTCTATTTGCAAGCTCCCAAGCTGTTAAAAACACAAGGCGAGTAATAGTTTCTATTTTTTGAAAATCAATTTTCTCAACAGTATCGGTTACTTTATGGTAGTCCTCATGAATTCCATTAAAATAGAAAATTACAGGAATATTATTCTTTGCAAAATTATAATGATCGGATCTATAATAATATCTATTAGGATCATCCTCTTTATTAAACGTATAGTCTAATTCTAAACCTATATACTCTTTATTTACTTGTTCGCTTATATCATGTAGTTCTTGGCTTAACCTATCTGCCCCTATAAGGTATACGTAATTAGGATTGTCTTTAAAGTCTCCTATCCTACCAATCATATCTATATTTAAATTAGCTACTGTGCTTTCTAAAGGATAAATAGGATGGTCTGCGTAGTACCTACTACCTAGTAAGCCTTTCTCTTCTCCTGAAACAGGCATAATAAGCACAGATCTTCTTGGTCCTTTATCTGCTTTTTTTGCCAACATAAACGCCTCTGCAATTTCAAGTGCAGCAACCGTTCCAGATCCATCATCATCCGCTCCATTGAAAATTAAACTATCGTGTTTTCCTAAATGATCATAGTGTGCTGTAATAATAATAAGCTCATCTTTTAGGTCTGTTCCTTCAATATAACCCAACACGTTTTCTCCTTTTATTTTCTTTTTACTTCTAAATATTTTTTTTACTAAACTCTGGTCACAATCATCGCACTTACAGAGGTGTCTCCCGGACTTTACTTTAAATTTTTGATAGTAGGTCTTTTTTTTATAAGGAGGTATACCTATTTCTTTAAAATGGTTCATAATATAATCAGCAGCCATTTTTTGTCCTGGCTTACCGGTTTCCCTTCCTTCTAAAGAGTCAGAAGCTAAAATATTAAGGTGTCTTTGTAAATCAGTAACATTAATTGTTTCTGAAAATTTTATATTTTCTTGACTATAAGCTAAAAAAGGGATTAGTAATAGTGTTAGTGTGTTTTTCCACATACTCTTTTTATTAATTTTAATTTCGATTGCTTACGCAATGGTTTTAAATGGATAAATTGTTAAATAGTTAAAAAGCACGAACAGCCCTAACACCGTTGAGGTTGACCTTACTGAAGTTGCCCTGGCCTCCATCGAAGAAATACTGACCCCACGCATTGAAGTTATCGAACTCAGTAGAACTCCAACAGAAGTTATTAGCAAAACCACCAATATTTCCTAATCCTAAAGCATTACCTTGACCAATATTTAAATACATTTTATTTAATTCATCTTTTGAAGGTAAGAACCAATCACTATATCCACCAAGATTTAGATTAGCACAAATATCAGCAGCTATAAGTGGTGTAGTACATCCAGCTTCAATATCAATAGTGTTTTGATTACCTGTTCCAATAGCTGTTCCATCTGCTCCTGAAATGAGCGTTCCATAACAACCCCAATAGGTTCCACCATTTTGATCTGAAGGAGCTGCAATTAAGCCTCCACCATTTCCATCTAACCAAAAGACAATTCCTCCCTGATAAGTAGAACCAACACATATGCCATTAAAACAACAAGAACCGTCATCAGCATCTGCTAATGGGTCATAGTTAGTTGCTGTTGAATCAGTACATCCATAAACTGGACATGCAACGCCAATACTAATATTATCAGAACCTGAAGATGAGGATCCAATTAAACCACCAGTTCCGTAAAGTGTTCCTGAGTTATTATCAGTAATAGAGTAAGTAGCACCGTTCCATCCATCACCATAACTATCAGTCATATTCATAGTATAACAGTCATCAGCTAAACATACAGTTGCTGAATAAGGAGCTCCACCTGAAGCTACAGTAACGCCTGAAGCATCAACTAAAGACCAACCAATTTCATTATCATAAGATCCACCACCTACAGTAATCGTTACATCTGTACAACCATTTACAATAAGAGTAATACAAGTACCATCATCTGTATTTGCTAATGGATCATATTCTGTATATAGTGGATCTGTACAGCCATATATAGGTAAAATACATATTCCATCATCACAAGTTGCAACTGAATTATAATTTAAAGCTGTAGAATCCATACATCCATACATCCATAAATACAAGGAATACAAGAACCATCATCTGTATTAGCCGAAGCATTATAGTTAGAAGCTGATAAATCTGTACAACCCTGAATAATTAAAGAATTTATTAAACTTAATCCAGGA
>Ga0257121_1000060_pt1 | contig 90039 bp, 79 predicted proteins | sample SI106_100metaG_FD_190180 | JGI IMG/M metagenome (GOLD analysis project Ga0257121, IMG submission 190180) | Marine microbial communities from Saanich Inlet, British Columbia, Canada - SI106_100 | ecosystem: Environmental > Aquatic > Marine > Inlet | place: Canada: British Columbia | collected...
CAAAATATTTACTATTTGAAGAACCTTCAGCATACTCTGAGAAGAATATTGGTGATGATGGATAAACACAAGAACTATCATCAACTGTTGCTAAAGAATCATAATTTAATGCAAGTGAATCTGTACATCCAGAATAAATACATGATCCATCATCTGTATTTGCAATTGGATTAAAATTATATGCTGAAGGATCAGTACATCCGCTTACTAAATTCACTGAAATAATACCATTCCAAATATAAATACAACTATTACAATCAGTTATTATACAGCTTATTGAACCTGTTGAAAGTCCTGTAACATCCTCAGTTGTATCTCCTGTTGACCAAAGAAAATTATAACTACTATCAGGAAGACATGGTGTTCCTCCAGAAATAGTTAAATCAACAGCTCCATCGTTACTGATAGAAGATGAAGCATCAACTACAATACTTTGAACAGATAGAGAATCTGGATCTTCTAAAATAACACTTATTGTATCAGTACAACCATATGTATTACCAGTAACAATACAAGAATAAGATCCTGAAGAAAGGTTTATAGCAGTATCATTTGTCTGTCCATCTGACCATAAATATGCATAAGTATCACCATAGAGTGAATCGTTACTAGCATTCATAATTGCAGTTCCATTACTAAATTGATTACACGATGGATTAATAATGATAGAATTTAAATTAAAATACGAACAGGGATTTACATTAAATACATTAAAATTATCTACTACTACAATATCATCATTCCATTTACAAGAAGCTTCAATAGAAATACTAACACTTGTATCTCCAGAGTAACTTGAAAGATCATATATTAAAGTAGTCGGAGAAGAAATAACACCAGCATTACCAGTTAATGATGTTGAATTGGAATACTGACGTGTATAAGCAGTATTTCCACTATTATCTGCAATTACAGTATCATTAACTTTTAATCTAAACCAGCTTAGTGGATATGAAGTTGAAATACCAGTTGGATTGACCAATACATTTAAATTAATATTAGAACTTGCAGTAGAAAAATCTAAGCAAATAATTGAAGTAGCAATATGAGTACTATATGAAAATGCATCGGCTTCAGAAAAAGGAGATGTCCAATTACTCCAATTAGGTGATCCTCCTGAAAACTCTAAACTTACAATACCAGAAATTGCGTTAGATGTACTTAAAATAGCGTTAGATTGTGATCCTGCATAAGTAATCCATCCATAAGTATTTAAATTATTAGATTCAAAATCTTCATTTAAATCTAAGATATTGCAAGCAGGGTATGTACATGATAAGCTGTCATTTACATTACAAGAAGAGCAATAATTTGAAGCTAAAGGATCCATACAGCCAGAGTATAAGCATGATCCATCATTAAAGGTTGCTAATGGATCATAGTTTAAAGCAAATGGGTCATTACAGCCTGAACTAGGTGGTAAAGGACATAGTGGATATGGACAATTAGATGAATATGAAGTATTAGAAAAATCTGTACAGTCTACACCTCCAAACAGCCAATTTCCTCCTGCGCATGTATCAACGATTGAAGTGTCTTTATAAACCCATGAATCAGTATATTCCCAACATGAACCAGTCCCATCAATATTTATATACCCAAAGGTCTCAACAACGCTATCATTTAAAAATAATTCAATTGCATCATCTCCATTTTGGGAAATAGAACTATTAGCTTGTAAAACATGATCAAATTCAATATAACATGTATCAAAATAAGATGACATTGCAGAAATTGAACGTGCAACAAGGATATCTTCACCAGGAAGCACGTATATAGAGTCAAAAGTATATTCTTCACCATCAGTGCCTCCTCCATTATTTGCAACTCCAATACCATAAATACTTAAATCAGTAATAGTATCTGTTGCTGTTAAATGTATTGCCTTTCCATTATTTCCTCCAGAAGGAACTGTAAAATCCATAATACCAGTTAAAACTAAATCTGTACTTTGAGAAAGTAAAAGGAAAGGAGATAAAGCAAAAATTATTGCTAAAAAAACATTGTATTTAAGTGTCATAATAGTGAATTTAATGAACACCTAAAATAAAATAAAATATCTAAATAATTAAGCTATTCAATATTATTAATAAAAGCTATAAATAGGTAATAACCATTTATTTAGAGCGAATAAACTATTTTATAATTTACTATAACTACTAAATTTAGATTCATTTCTAATTTATTTTATTTTAAAACATTGACAAACAATAATTTATTAATACTAATTTTTTAGAAAATATAATTTTTTAAATAATAAGCTATACTATAAAAAAACCTATTGATTATATTAATACAGAATAAGCATAACAATATAATATATATATTATACATTTTCATCAAAATAAGTTTTAGAAAATAAATTGGAAAAAGTTATAGTTATTGGAAGCGGTTTTGCAGGCTTGAGCACAGCAGCTTTCTTAGCAAAAGCAGGCTATAAAGTCAAAATTCTGGAGAAAAACACTACTACAGGGGGAAGGGCAAGAGTTTTTAAAGCAAAAGGATACACTTTCGATATGGGACCCAGTTGGTATTGGATGCCTGAAATATTTGAAAATTTTTTTAATGAATTCAACCATTGCACTGATGACTTCTACAAACTTATTCAGCTAGACCCAGGCTTTAAAATAGTTTTTAGAAATAAGGATATGGATATTCCTTCAAACTGGGATGAAATTTGCCAAGTTTTTGATAATCATGAAAAAAATGGGTCTGATAAACTAAAGCTATTTATGAAAGATGCTGAAGAAAAATACAATATTGGCCTAGAATTTCTCTACAACTCACCAGGATTATCAATAACAGAATTATTTAGAAAAAATATAATTAAAAATATCAATAAACTCGAAATCCTAACAACATACAGACAACACATTAAGAAGTATTTTACAAACTCATACCTAATTAATATACTAGAATTTCCTGTTCTTTTTTTAGGAACAGCAGCAAATAACACTCCTGCATTATATAGTCTTATGGCATATTCAGGCATAAAACAAGGAACATTTTATCCAATAGGTGGCTTTAATGAGGTTATAAAAGCAATGGAAAAGATTTGTCAGAAACATGGAGTTGAGATTGCAACAAATCAGGAAGTTCAGAAAATAAATATTACAAATAATAAAGTAACTTCTGTAACAACTATAAATAAAATTATCAAAACTGATCTTTTAATAGGAACTGCTGACTACGCTCATATTGAAGAAAAACTGTTAGAAAAAAAATACAGAAACTATTCAGATTCATCTTGGAAATCAAAAAAATTCTCACCCTCTGCATTAATCTTTTATTTGGGGGTTAATAAAAAAATAGAAAAACTTGATCACCATACATTGTTTTTTGATGAAGACATCCAAAAACATACAGAAGAGATATACGAAAACCCTAGATGGCCTTCAAAACCCTTATTTTACACCTGCTGCCCATCAAAGTCAGATCCTAATGTAGCTCCTGATGGTAAAGAAAATTTATTTATTTTAATACCTATTGCTGCAGGACTTGAAGACTCAGAAACTATTAGAGAAGGATACTTTAATAGAATAATACGTAGACTAGAAACATACTGCGAACAAAATATCAAAGAAAATATTGAGTATAAAAAAAGCTACTGTATTAATGATTTTAAAGAAGATTATAATGCTTATAAAGGAAATGCTTACGGACTAGCTAATACATTATTGCAAACCGCTAATCTAAAACCAAAAATTATAAATAAAAAAATAAAAAACATGTATTACAGTGGTCAGCTTACTGTTCCTGGTCCTGGTGTACCTCCGTCAATAATATCAGGACAATTAGTTGCTGAACATATAATTAGAAATAAAAAAAAACATTAAGATATTAGATTATGAAAAAAATATTTGACGATGTTTCACAGGCTTGTAGTAAAATTACAACTAAAAAATATAGCACTAGCTTTTCTTTAGGAATTTCACTATTAGATAAAAAATTACACAAACCAATCTACTCTATTTATGGCTTTGTTCGTTTAGCAGATGAGATAGTTGACAGCTTTCATGATCACAATAAAAAAGAGCTACTTGAAAAATATAGAGAAGACACAAGGCAAGCTATTAAGCAAAAAATTAGCCTTAATCCTATCCTAAATAGCTTTCAGTGTGTTGTCAATAAATATAATATAGAATGGAAATATATTGAGCAGTTCCTTAATAGTATGCAGCATGATATTGAAAACACCAAACATGACGAGAGTAGCTATAAAGAATATATTGAGGGATCAGCAGAAGCAGTAGGACTGATGTGTTTAAGGGTGTTTTGTAATAATCAAAATGATCTGTTTATTAATCTGGAGATGCATGCAAAAATTCTAGGTTCTGTTTTTCAAAAAGTAAACTTTATAAGGGACATAAATGCAGACTACAATCAATTGCAGAGAGTTTACTTCCCAAACCTTGACATAAATAAATTTGATGAAAAGGAAAAATTAAAAATAGAGCTAGATATTGAAAATGAATTTCAATTAGCGCTTGTAGGAGTAAAAAAACTACCTTTATCATCAAGAAAAGGAGTTTTTCTTGCATACTCTTACTATTACTCATTATTTAAGATAATAGAAAAAACACCTGCAAAGCAAATATTACAAAAAAGAATTAGAATCTCTAATATGTTAAAAATTATAACTTTAGTTAAAACAAAAATTAAATATAGATTAAATTTAATATGAAAATTTGGACGATAATAATTATAATGCTTTCAGTCAATATCTCAAATGGTCAAAATATTGAAAAGATTAGAAGATTATATTTACAATCAAGCAATAATGATGCCAAACTAGATTCATTAAATTATTGGCTTTCAAATTATAATCAAACTAATAATTTAATGTCAGCATACTACGGAGTTAACCTTATACTAAAATCTAAGTATCTTAAAAATCCATTTAAAAAAATTAAATATTTTGAAAAAGGCAGAGAAATACTTGAAGATGCAATTATCAAAGAACCAGATAATATTGAACTAATTTTCCTAAGGTATACTGTTCAAAAAAATACACCTTCTATTTTAATGTATAAGAAAGATATTGAAGAAGATTATCAATCTATTAAGTCAGAATTAGATTCTATAAAAGATCAAAGGTTAAAAAAACATATCTCACAAACCTTACAAAAACTATAACAATGTTATTTAATACAGTACTGACAATTACAACTTTTCTTATTATGGAATTCATTTCATGGTTTACACATAAATATATAATGCATGGACCACTATGGAACTTACATCTAGATCATCATCAGGTAGATAAAAAGAAAAAACTCCAAAAAAATGATTACTTTTTTTTAATATTTGCTATACCATCAATAATGGCAATTATTCTAGGATCTATGAATTCAAACTATTTATTATATATAGGAATAGGTATTGCTTTATATGGTTTTGCTTATTTTATTGTTCATGAAATTATAATTCACCAGAGAATTAAAATCTTTAGAAATAGCAAATCAAGATACATACGAGCTATAAAAAGAGCACACAAAGTGCATCATAAGAATATAGATAAAGAAGATGGAGAATCATTTGGAATGCTATTGGTACCATTAAAATATTTCAAATAATAAAACTTTTAGTTTTAGTATGCTTGAAAATACATTCAGTGAGTCTGTATTTTTAACTTTTTCACTTTAATAGAATCTTTAGGTAAATCATCCTTTACTCTTTTAAACTCCTTTACATCCCCACTATTACAAGCACAAGTAAGCAGAAAGCAAAATAGTAAAAAAAAACTATGATATCTTTTGAGAAACTTTTTCATATGCTTCTTGGATTGCAAGAAATTTTTCATTTGCTAATTTAACTATATCGTCACTAACACCTTGTAGTTTATCAGGATGATACTTCATAACTAATTTTCTGTAAGATTTTTTAACCTCATCAATACTTGCCTCTTTTTCAACCTCCAAGATTTTGTAATATCTCTCTAGACCATTTTCATTTTTAGAAAACATTGCATAAATAGAGTGAAAATCATAGTCATTAATATTTAAATAATTTGCTATTTTATTAATTAGATAAACTTCATCTTGATGGATTTCATTATCACTAGCAGCTACTCCAAACAAAAAATGAATTATCTGAAGTCTAGATGCATGATTCACTGAATTTGTTAGCTGTAAACATACGCCTCTTAGTTTAGATGATAATTCTTGTTTATTAAGGGTATTAAAAATCTCAAAATATTTCTTTGATTTTGTGTTGCCAAAAGTTTTTGTAAAAAAAGATTTAACATAATTAAGCTCCACCTTTAAAACCTTACCATCTGCCTTTATTACTAAAGAAGCTAAGATTAATAATGATATTTCATAAGCTTTTTCTCGATCATTATTACCAGTGAATAAATTTTTACCTATATAATAACCAATAATAGCTCCAATTGGACCTCCCCACCAAAAGCCTGCTCCTATACCAACCAATTTTCCTAATGTCATATTAAAATAAAATTACTAATACAAATAAACGTTAATTTTTAGTTTTAAATTTTCTTTCGTATGAAAGTATTAATAAATAATAACTAAATACACCTAAGGAATAAATCGCAGCAGTTATATAAAAAATATAAGCATACTGAAAACCTAAATCAATCAAAAATCTAAAAATCTGTGAACTAAAATACCAACTTCCACTCCATATTGCAGCCATTATCGCGCTAAGCATCTCTTGATTTTTTTTTCCTACATAATTCATAGTTAGTTGTGAAGTCATTGGAGCAGCCATGTTCATTAATGGTGCTCTTATTAAATAACATGATAAAGCTAAAGGAAAGGCAAACCAATAATCCTTAAAAAATTGTGTAGTAGCTAAGATAATTAATGCAACTATTGCAATAGATTGACTAATAGTTATACCCTTTCTAAACCCAAATCTATTTTTAACTTTTGGAACATAGAGTGAACTAATTGCAACTAGAATACTGGTACAAGAACCAATTAAAGCAAAATCTGATGCTTCAATGAGAAAATTATGAAAGAAGAATAAATTGATAAATGGTATAGTTAAACCAGCTCCAATTGCAATTATTAATGTTGGTATAATTGCTTTAATAATTAGAATCCAATCTAAATTACTAGAAAATTTTGCAAAATCAATTCTTGCTTTCTTGGATAAATAATCAGTATCTAATTGAATTAGGTATTTAAGTCCAAAAAAACCAATTATAGATATAATCACTAAAACCTGACCATTATCTAAAGGTGTAAGATTGTCAAATAAAAAAATTAATAGCCCACTAAAAATCATTCCAAAACTATTTGTTGCAAAACTTAACGAAATAGCATGAGATTGATTCTCTTCTTTGATGTTACGCATAATATACGGCAATACACTAACCTGAAAAAAAGTATACAATACCCCCCAACATATAAATAAAGCAGGAAGATATTCCTGCTTGTTATATTCAATAACCATCAAAACAAGAATGGAAATAATTGGCACACCTAAACTTCCTAAAAATAAAAATGGCCTTAAAACTCTTCCTTTTATAAAAAAGCCTAAAGGGAAAGCAAGTAACATCACAGCTAAAAAACGAAAAGATATAAGATGTGCAATATCAGAATCAGAAAAATCATTTTTAGCTAAAAATATATTTAAAATCAGAAAAAAAGCTCCTCCAACTATCTGAAGAAAAAATTGGGCTTTAATAACATTTAAAATATGTGATTCTAGCTTAATGTATGGAGTCAGTAAATCTCGGAGTCTATTAATCATTATTATCTAAGAAAATATCACAATAATCTATATTTAATTTCTCGAAAATCTTTAAAATTGATGATTTACCTAAATCCCCAAGAGAAAGGGAAAAATCATTAACATACAAACTAATATGAGATTTAATAACACGCTCATCCATTTCTTGAGCATTTAACTTAATAAAATCTGATAAAACTTCTTGATTTTCAAAAGCATATTGAAGACTTTTCTTTATAATTCTATCAATCTTATATTGAATATCTAAATCTACATCTCTACTAACAACAATACCTCCTAAGGGCATTGGAAGATCTGTTTCCTTACTCCAAAAATCTCCTAAATCTTGCTCCTTTACAAGGCCTTTTTCTTTATAGGTAAATCTATTTTCATGTATTATAAGACCAGCATCATACTTATTATCAACTACCAGTTTTTCGATTTCTGAAAAAACCACAGCTTCTTTATTCTTTAAATTTGGACATGCCATATCTAACAACATATTGGCTGTTGTATACTTACCAGGAATAGCAATTTTACTAGTATCACAAAGTATAGTGTTGGGTCTTCTTATTAGTATAGGGCCACAACCTTCTCCTATTGCTGAACCACTATTTAAGATTTTATAGTGATCAAAACATTTAGTATATGCATAAAAACTTAGCTTAGTAACATCATAGCGTTTTTCTATAGACCATTTATTTAACTGTCCAATATCCGCAAGAGTAATTTTAAAATCTAGACCTTCAGTGTCAATTTTTTTATTAACTAAACCTTCAAAAATAAAAGTATCGTTAGGACAAGGAGAAATAGCTAGATTAACCCTCATAAATTATTAATAATGGTACGTAATTGATTGTTTAAATTTTTAATTGCTAAATCAAGATCCCACTTTTCTTTATCTCTCTCCTCAACATAATTTGAAATAGATCTAATTTGGATAAATGTGATATTAAATTTTTGACATACCATCATAAATGCAGCACCTTCCATAGATTCTAAATCAGGATTTAACCTTTTAACAACTTCTTCAATAGCTTCTTTTTTACCATGCACAGTATTAACAGTGATGCCTCTTGCCTGAACTAAATTGGTTTCTGGAGAATATTGAAAAGTAGTATCAACATCAAAACCTATATCACTCATATTTAAAAAACTGTCTTGATCCTGAACTCCAATTTCAGAAAAACAATCCTTAGAAACTTCAAGAACTTGGCCCAAAATATATTCTTTTTTAAAAGCTCCTGCAACTCCTATATTTATAATTAAATCAGGCTTATGATCTTGAAGGTATTTAGTTAACACAAAGCAAGCGTTAATCATCCCAATTCCTGATATTAAAATATCACAATCATTAAATTCTTGTGAGAATATTTCTTTACTTGTTGCTGCTAAAATTAGAACACCCATAATTGCAAAGATACCAAAGAAAAGACACTATATTTGTAAAAAATAAATAAACAAAAAAAAGTGTACAATACAAAACTAGCTCAAAATATAAAATCAGTTTTAAAAGAAATTGGAGAAGATCCTAATAGAGAAGGACTTTTAAAAACACCTGAAAGGGTTGCTAAGTCAATGGATTTCTTAACAAATGGATATGATTTAGATCCTTCTGAAATACTAACAAAAGCAATGTTTAAAGAAGAGTATAGCCAAATGGTTTTGGTAAAAGATATAGAGCTTTATTCTTTATGTGAACACCATATGCTACCCTTCTTTGGAAAAGCTCATGTTGCATATATTCCAAATGGACATATTGTTGGATTAAGTAAAATACCAAGAATCGTTGATGTTTTTTCAAGAAGACTTCAGGTTCAAGAGAGGCTAACTGATCTAATCAAAGATTGTCTTCAAGATACATTAAACCCAAAAGGTGTTGCAGTAGTAATAGAGGCTCAACATCTATGCATGCAAATGAGAGGAGTACAGAAACAACACTCATCTACTACAACATCAGCATTTTCAGGATTATTTTTATCAGATGAAAAAACACGAGGTGAATTTATGACTCTTATAACATAATGAGAGCATTTATTTTCCCTGGACAAGGTGCACAGTTTGCTGGAATGGGTAGTGAATTATTTAATAAATCTACGGAAGCTAGAAAAATGTTTGAAAAAGCAAATTCTATTTTAGAATATAAAATAACAGATATAATGTTTGGTGATGATTCAGAAGCACTAAAAGAAACTAATGTCACACAGCCTGCAATTTTTCTTCATTCAGTAATTTTAGCTCAACTATTCAAAAAAAGATTGAACCCTGATGTTATTGGAGGGCATTCTCTTGGAGAATTCTCAGCATTAGTATCTGGTGGATATATAGATTTTGAGGATGGCTTATTACTTGTTAAAAAAAGAGCTAATGCCATGCACAAAGCATGTCTAAAAAATCCCTCAACTATGGCAGCTATAATTGGCCTTGATAATAATAAAGTAGAAAATATCTGTAGTCAAATTAATGAAATAGTAGTTCCAGCAAATTATAATTGCCCAGGACAGCTTGTTATCTCAGGTAGTTTTGAGGGTATAGATATTGCATGTCAAAAACTAATAGGAATAGGTGCAAGAAGAGCATTAAAACTTCAAGTTGGTGGTGCATTTCACTCTCCATTAATGGAGCCTGCAAAAAAAGAACTAGAATTAGCAATTAATGAAACTAAGTTTAAAAATGGATATTACCCTATCTATCAAAATGTAACTGCAACAGCAATGACATCTCCAGAAAATATAAAAGAAAATCTCGTCAAACAATTAACAGCACCTGTTAAATGGACACAAATAATGGAGAATATGCTTAAAGATGGGGTAACTGAAGTTGTAGAAGTAGGGCCTGGAAAAGTTTTACAAGGACTGTTTAAGAAAATAGACCTTAAGATGAATACTTCGAGTGCAAGCCTATAGTTTATTGTTTAGTAATCTACCACTATTTACTAATTGTTGCCAATATTTCATTGTCTCACATTTATGATATAATTGAACATGATGTTTATTATGACAATCAGTTCCGACATATGAAATTAAATTATGATTTATTAATAACTCTGCATTTAACTTAACTTCCTTAGAATAGTATCCTATTAGAGATAGTAAATTTAACTGAAATAAAACTCCTCGCTCTATCAAAGCATTATAATCATCAATTAAAAAATAACGATACCTTGCCGGGTGTGCCAATACAACGCGATAGCCCTCTAATTGTAGTTTAAAAATAATGTCATACATATTTCTTGGAGCTTCTAAAAAAGAAAATTCAATTAATATTTCTTTCTGCCCAAAAGTCATAAAATTTTCATCCCCTATTCTTTGCTCAAAATCATAATCTACATAATATTCTGCCGCAGCCTGGATATCAATATCTATTTTTTGATTAATAAGCTCAGACTTTAAAACGGATAAGCCAGCATTAATAATATCTGGAGTATTTTTATAAAGGTCACTCATAATATGTGGCGTAGTAATTATCTTAGTAAAGCCTAAATCCTTAAGTCTCTTAACTAAAAAAATACTAGTCTCTAAATCCTTAGCTCCATCGTCAATACCAGGAATAAGATGGGAATGTAAATCAATTCCAATTTCAGAAAATCTTAGCGCCTTTAATTCTAGCTCTTTTTTAAAAAACCACGTAAACATGTAATAAATTTATAATGTAATAAATACAAATATATACAATTAATAGATGATTAATTACGTTTATTTTTAGATGAAAATGTATTTTAGCAATAAATCCTAAATAATTCATGAAAAGAAAAATTATCATTCTATTTCTTTTTTTTTCTCAATCTTTAATCTCTCAAGAAAAAGCAACTAATGCATTCCTTATTGATTATTCATATCAAATTCCATCAGGAACTCTTTCTGAAATATTTAGTAATAATTCATCAATTGGAATAAACTATTTAAAAAAAAATAAAAGCAACTTTTTTTATGGTTTGAAAGCTAACTATATTTTTGGAGGAGAAATAAAGGACAGCACAATCTTTAATGAAATTAGCACAGAACAAGGATTTGTGATAGATGGAAATGGCACATATGCAAATATTATATTACTTCAAGAAGGGTTTAGCTCTCATTTATACATTGGTTACGCATTAAAAATTGAAGAAAAAAAACTAAATGGATTCTATTTTTCTTTGGGGTTAGGTTTTCTACAACATAGAATATTGATAGACACTAAAAACCAATATATACCACAACTAAATGATAACTACAAAAAAGGATATGATCAACTAACAAATGGGCTAAGTACACAGCTTGTTATTGACTATATGGTACTAGAAGAAGAAAAAAAATTTAAACTATTTGCTGGAATAGACTATACACTAGCATTCACAAAAAATAGGAGAGTATCTGGCTTTAGTGATATGAATTATACAGATAAGAATATGAGATATGATTTGCTCTTAGGATTTCATGTTGGACTAATAATACCTATAAATAGAAAAAATACAGAAGAATATCACTATTACTAGATGATAATTATATATAATATAATAATCCATTTTTATATTCTATTAATAAGAATTAATTCTCTGATAAATACCAAATCTAAAAAATGGGTAAAAGGGAGAGAGAAAATATTTAAAAACCTAAAAACTAATATAAATAATGAAAAAAATATAGTTTGGTTCCATTGCGCTTCACTTGGAGAATATCAACAAGCAAAACAACTTATCAAATCAGTAAAAAAACAAGATTTTTCTATAAAAATATTACTTACATTCTTTTCTCCATCAGGACACGAAATTGTTAAAAAAAATACAGAAGCTAATTGGGTATTTTATCTTCCGAGTGACACTCTAAGTAATGCTAAAAAATTTATTTCAATAGTAAAACCAAAAAAAGTATTCTTTATAAAATCTGAATTTTGGTTTAATTATATGGAAATAATAAACAGAAATAATATTCCTCTATACCATATCTCTTCAGTCTTTACTAAAAAAAGTATTCTTTTGAGGATAAGATTCTGTACAAACCTTTTCAGAAAATCAACTCATTTTTTTGTTCAAGATAATAATTCTTTAAAATTACTTAATAGTTTAGATATAAAAAATGTCACTGTAGTAGGGGATTCAAGAGTTGATAGCATACTATCTGATTTAAGTAAGTATAAGAAAAATACTAAACTTATTGAATTTACTTCCAATAAACCAACAATTATTTTTGGGAGTGTATGGCCAGAAGATGAACATATATATCTGGATTTTATTAAAGCTCATGAAGATTATAATTACATTATTGCGCCTCATGAAATAAAATACTCACAACAGATATTAAATAAAACTACAAGTATTTTGTATTCTTACTTTTTAAAAAAATCGAAAATCAAAGAGAATGTCATAATTATAGATAACATCGGTATTCTCAAGTATTTATACCAATATTGTAAAATAGCATATGTTGGGGGGGGGTTTGGCAAAGGAATACATAATATCAGTGAAGCTGCTGCATGTGGAACCCCTGTTGTATTTGGCCCTAATTATCTCAAATTTATAGAAGCACATGATCTAATAGAATTAAAATCTGCAAGAAAAATTACCAATCTGCAAGAATTCAATGATGCAATTATCTCATTTATTCCATCTTACGAGAAAAACATAGCTATTAATTATTTTAAAAAACGAGAAAGTGCAGTTGATAAGATTATAGAAATTATCTTTTCTCAATCTAATTAATACCTCACTTTCTTTATGGATAATATTAATATGAATTTTATCTTTTCAGTAACAAACTCTTGCTTAAAGATTCCTTAATTTTTTTGATTCTATTAATTCTTAATATTGTTTTAAGGGATATATCGTCTTTATTTTTTTTAAAAGCTCTATTAACTCTCTTCTGTAATTGATGTAGTTTATGCGCTAATTTACCTTTTTCTGTCATAGTATTTTAGTTGAATTATATGTTTATAGAATATATTTTTTATCCATGTCGTAACCTTTATATATAGTATACATAAAAATATAGAATATAGTAATTGTGAAAATAAATAAATATGAATCAAATAGCATTAAAAAAAGATAAAAAAATGGCAAAATAAGAATATCTAAAGTAGTAGACTTGTTTGAAATTAAATCCTTTATTTGAAAGTAAAAAAGAGACAAAAATACTAAAAGCCCTAAAAAACCTATTTCAAAAAATATATATAAGAAATTATTATGTGGAGTTTTATGTTTCTTAAAAGTATGTTTAGAATCAATACTTTCACTAAAAACTGAAACAAAACTACCTGTTCCATATCCTAAAAATGGCTGTTTAGAAATAAGTTTAAGGCTTTCCTTAGTAAATGTATAACGAATGTCTATTTCACCTTTAACTGATTTTTTATTTTTCTTTTGACCATTATTCTGAACAATATGCTTTAAATTTTTTATACGGTGCAAATAGGTTTCTGATTTTACATACGAACAAACATTTACAGCAATTAAAAAACATACTAATGAGATTGAATATACTATTCTCTTTTTAAGAAAATAAATAGCATAAATAATAAAAAAGATATTAAAGGTTAGATAACCCGCTCTACCTGCTTCAGAAAATATACTGATAGAGTAAATTAATATAAGTATTAAATAAATAAATGAATACTTTGATTGTGATTTAGTAAAAAGAGTAAAAGATAATAAACAAGAAAAAGAGAGTAAAATATTATGATAGTTATATTTAAGAAAAGCAGATACTGAAGATTGACTCGAAATAATATCCTCTGGAAGGTAATTATGTAAGTCATTAATAATGTTATTCTTAATTGCAATAGATATAAAAGCAGCTAATAAATTAGTTGTTAGAAATACAAGAACTGCATAACGATATGTCAATTGAGTAAATTTTGATGTGGCAAAAGGAATAAAAAATAATAACAAGCATATTCTTTGAATAACGTATGTAGCATCATCATGATTATCGCCATATAATAATGCAAAAAAATAAAAAAGAACTAAACCAATTATAGACCACAACCACTTTAAAGAATTGAAGTATGAGATCTTTCTATAAAAATCACCATCTATTACAAGATCATAAATTCCTATTACTAACCAAATAACAATAAAAATTATTATTAAATAGTTTGTCAGAGCTACAGAGACAGGTATTGCAAATCCAAATAAAATAAAAATCAAGTTTCTTAGATCAAATATTAACTTCATCTAAATTTTTTTCATTTTTTTATTTTATGCTAATTTAAAAAAAATAAGGTTTTAGAAACAAAAAACAGGAGGCTATCTGCGATAACCTCCTGCTATGTACCCGGGACGGGACTTGAACCCGTACGAGCATTACTGCTCATTGGATTTTAAGTCCAACGTGTCTACCAATTCCACCACCCGGGCTGGTATATTTATAAAAAGAACGGTGTTAATTGAGCGAGTGATGGGATTCGAACCCACGACCCCCACCTTGGCAAGGTGATGCTCTACCCCTGAGCTACACTCGCATCAAGTCGGCAAATTTAGTTAAATATTCAATACATCAAAGCCTATTACTTATTTCCTATTATTTTTTTTATCTCATTTAGTTTCATCAAAGCTTCTAGTGGAGTTAAAGAGTTAATATTTATATCAACTAGCATATCTCTAATTTTTTTCATAACAGGATCGTCAACATCAAAAAAACTTAATTGAAATTTATCATTATTATTTTGATGATTTCTATTTTCTTTTCTTGATTCCTCAAAGATTTTTAATAGCGATTCAGCTTTTTCCACAATTTTACTAGGCATACCAGCCATCTTTGCAACATGAATACCAAAACTATGATTACTTCCTCCTTCTTTAAGTTTTCTCATAAATAATATCTCTTTATCTTTTCTTTTAATAGAAACATTATAATTTTTAATTCTAGAAAATTGATTTTCCATGTCATTTAGTTCATGATAATGAGTTGCAAATAAAGTTTTCGCATTAGATTTGTGATTATGTATATACTCAGCAATAGACCAAGCAATAGACACGCCATCATATGTGCTAGTTCCTCTACCAATCTCATCAAGAAGAATTAAACTGTTTGAGCTAAGATTATTTAAGATACTTGCCGTTTCGTTCATCTCTACCATAAAAGTTGATTCTCCCATGGAAATATTATCAGAAGCACCTACTCTTGTAAAGATTTTGTCAATCAAACCTATATCTACTGATTTAGCAGGCACATAACATCCAATTTGAGCCATTAGAACAATTAGTGCAGTCTGTCTTAAAATAGCAGATTTCCCTGACATATTTGGACCAGTAATCATCATGATTTGTTGATTTTTTTTATCTAAAGAAAGATCATTTGGAATATAGCTCTTTAAAGTTTCTAACTGCTGTTCAATAACAGGATGCCTTCCTTTAATAATATTAAGATCTGATCCATGTGATATATTAGGCTTACAGTAGTTAAAACGATTGGAAATCTTAGAAAATGACAACAAACAATCTAACTTTGAAATAAGCTGAGCATTCTTTTGTAAATGCATAATCTGTAAAGTAATATCATCTACTATCTTATAAAAAAGATCATATTCAAGAATAGAAATTTTTTCTTGAGCTGACAATATTTTTACTTCATAGTCCTTAAGTTCTTGAGTAATATATCTCTCGGCATTTACTAATGTTTGTTTCCTAATCCAAGTTTCCGGAACTTTATCTTTATGTATATTTCTAACTTCTAGATAATACCCAAAAATATTATTATATGATATCTTTAATGAAGATATAGATGTATTTTTAATTTCATTCTCAAGCATTTTATCTAAGAATTCTTTTCCAGATTTTCTAATTAGTCTTAATTCATCTAATTCAGTATTAACTCCAAAATTAATAACATTACTTTTATTTAATTGAGAAGGGGGGCTCTCGCAGAGTTCTTTTTCAATTATTTGAATAAGATCTGTACAAGTATTTAAATCTTCAGCTAATAAATTTAAAGACTCTAAATTAGATTTTAGGCAAATATCCTTAATCGGAATTATAGATACTAAAGATTCTTTTAGCTTTTCAACTTCTTTTGGATTAATTCTTTTTGTAGACGCCTTAGAGACTAATCTCTCTAGATCCCCTATCTTATGAATATTATCTCTGAAAATATTATGAATATCAATATTATCATTTAGGTAATTAACAATATCTAATCTTTCATTAATTTCTTCTATTTTCTTAAGAGGTAAAGCAAGCCATCTCATAAGTAACCTAGATCCCATAGGTGTTTCTGTGTGATCTAAGATATCTAACAGGGTTTTAGCACCTTTATTTGGTGAATAAAAAAGCTCTAAGTTTCTCATGGTAAACTTATCCATCCATAAATACTTTTCTTCATTTATTCTAGAAATTGATAGAATATGAGAGGTTTGATTATGTTTAGTTTCTTTTAAATAAAAAAGAATAACGCCTGCACTTATTATCGCTTCTGGTAAATCACTAATCCCAAATCCTTTAAGTGATTTTGTTTCAAATTGATTACTTAATAATTCATTGGCATAATCTAATTTATATGCCCAGTCATCAATAGGAAAAATAAAATTATCTAAGCCAAAATCATTTATAAATTTTTTCTTTAAACCTTTTTGAAATAAAACCTCTGAAGGATTAAAAGATTGAATTAGCTTATTAATATAATTTATACCGCCCTGAGATACTAAAAATTCTCCAGTAGAAATATCTAAAAAAGAAACTCCAATAGAAGTTTTTCCATAATAAATCGAACATAAAAAATTATTTTTTTTGCTTTCTAATGTTTGGTTATTATATGAAACCCCAGGGGTTACTAACTCAGTAACTCCTCTTTTAACTATTTTTTTTGTAAGCTTTGGATCTTCCAGTTGATCACAAATTGCCACCCTATATCCTGCTCTAACTAATTTTGGTAAATAATTATCAAGCGAATGATGAGGAAAACCAGCTAATTCAATTTTAGATGATCCATTTGCACGACTTGTTAAAATAATTGAGAGTATCTTCGAGGCTTTTATAGCATCTTCACCAAATGTTTCGTAAAAATCTCCAATACGAAAAAGAAGCAAAGCATCTGGGTATTTTGCTTTGATCTCATTATACTGCCTCATTAAAGGAGTAACTTTAGTTTCTTTTTTTTTATCTAAACTCAAAAATTTATTAATTAATTTAGCAACAAATATAATAGATGAGAAAGTTAAAAAACAACGAATTAAAAAGAATCACAATCGAAGAGTTTAAAATAACTAAAAAAAAACCTATTGTAATTATCTTAGACAACATCAGAAGTGCTCATAATGTTGGTTCTATTTTTCGCACTGCAGATGCTTTTCTTATTAAGAAGATTATTCTATGCGGGATAACACCAACTCCTCCTAGCAATGATATTAGAAAATCTGCATTAGGCTCTACGGAATCTATAGACTGGGAATACCAGGAAAATACAGATAAAGCAGTTGATAAACTAAAAAAAGAAGGATACTATATTATAGGCGTTGAGCAAGCGGAGAATTCAACTAAAATCATGGACTTTAAAATCAAAAAACCAATGGCTCTTATTTTTGGACATGAAATAAATGGAGTAGATCAAGACATAATAAATAAATGTAATGAAATAATTGAGATCCCTCAATGGGGAACCAAACACTCTCTAAATATTTCTGTGACTGCTGGAATAGTTTTATGGAAAACAACGAATATGTTGTAATAAAACAATAAGATTAAATTATTTAATCAATATCATATTTTAATTCAATATTTAAGATTGAAAAAGAAGAATTTATAAAGAATATGACCATAAAATTTTCTTATTTTTGCAGAAACAACCAAAATAATCTAAAATGAGAATCTTCAATATATTATGCTCAATTACAATAATTTCTCTACTGTCTTCTTGTGGACTTTCTAATATGTCTAGCAAGTTTGAGACTGTTTCAATTAATGTTACACCACCTACATTGCAAGTACATGCCGGAAAAGTTGGGGTTACAATTGATGCAAGCTTTCCAGAAAAATATTTCGCTAAGACTTCTACTATAGAATTTACGCCTGTATTAATTAATGAAGATGGTGAATATAAGTTTAAAGCAATAACTGTTCAGGGAGAAGAGGCTTCAGGAGGAGAAGCTACTATTTTCTATACTACAGGAGGAAGATTCTCATACCAAGATAACATTGCATATAACAAAAGCATGATAAATTCTGAACTTGAGCTAAGAGCTATTGGTAAAGAAAAAGAAAAAGAATTAGTTTTTAAATCTCGAAAGATTGCTAATGGAATATTAGCGACTTCAACTCGAGTTCAAAATACTGAAGACCTTGCATTAGCAAAAAGCAATTATGAAAAAGAAACTATTTTAGAAGAATCAGCAATTATTTATTTCTTAGTTAATCAAAGTAATATAAGAGCAACTGAGAAAAGTGACGATGACATTAAAAGATTAGAAGAATTTGCTAAAATGGGTTATAAAACTCATTCTATTGAAGTAAAATCATTTGCTTCGCCAGAAGGATCTGTTAATTTAAATGATAATGTTTCTGACAAAAGAGCAGCAAGCACATTGAACTATGCTAAAAAGATTTTAAGAAGAGTAAAACTTGACGGGGTGAATAACAAAGATTTATATTCAGAAAAGTCAGAGGGAGAAGATTGGGTAGGATTCAATAAATTAATGAGAAGTTCTGAGATAAAAGACAGAAGAAGAATAACTAAAATAGTAAATTCTGTTGAGGATTTAGAAAAAAGAGAACAAGCCATAAGAGATATGGCAGAGATTTATGATGCTATCGAAAAAGATGTCCTGCCTCAACTAAGAAAAGCACAAATAACAGTAAGATCTTTTGAACCAAAAAAATCAGATACTGAAATATCAGAACTAGCAAATACTAATCCATCAGAATTAGATATTAAGGAATTATTATATTCAGCATCACTAACTGAAAATATTGATAATAAAATTTCTATTTATACTCAAGCTAGTGAAATACATAGTGACTGGAAAGGATATAATAATATTGCATGCCTTTTACTAGAAAATGGTAATATTAATGAAGCTGAAAAAAACCTATTAAAAGCTGAAAGATTTGACAAAACTCAATCAAAAATCTCCAATAACAAAGCTGTTATTGCCGCATGGAAAGGGAATTTACCACTTGCAAAAAAATTATATAATAACTTAACAACACAAAAAAACAAAGCATTACTTGACCTTAGAATGGCAAACTACAAGAAAGCAAGTCGTTTTTTTAAAAATAAAAACACACATAATGCAGCTCTAGCTAAAATATTAAATGGTCAAAACAGTAACTGTAATGAAAATACTGCAGCATGCGATTATTTAAATGCTATTTCATATGCAAGATCAGCTAATGAGAGTATGTTACTAAAATCATTGAAAAATGCAATTAGTAAAAACATAAGCTATAAATTAGAAGCACAAAAAGATTTGGAGTTTGTAAATTATAAAGAGAACGAAGCATTTAAGAGCTTAGTTAACTAAAATAACAATACATCTATATCGAAATATGATGTAAGCCTATATCATAATCCTTATAAATCAAGGACTTTATTTTAGCGTAAATAGCATGATTTTCTATAAAATCTACATCTGAAACATCTAAAATTAAAGCTGGAAATTTACTTTGTTTTTTTAAATAATCAAAATAACTATTTTCAATAGATTTTAAATAATCCTCTTTTATATCTAACTCAAAATCCCTTCCTCTTTTCTTAATATTTTCCTGAAGCCTGTCAGTATTTGCATGTAAATAAATTAAGAGATTAGGATGTGGTAATGAAGAAAGCATAATATCAAATAATCTATTAAACAATAGAAGCTCATCGCTCTTAAGGTTTGTTGTTGCAAATATCTTAGATTTCATAAAAAAATAATCTGAAATCTTAGATGGAAAAAACAAATCTTCAACCCACTTGTTTTTAAGTTGATGATAACGTTCAGCCATAAAAAACAATTCTAAAGAAAAGCCATATTTTTTTGGATTTTCATAAAATTTAGGTAGAAAAGGGTTTTCAGCAAATGCTTCTAATATTAATTCAGAATTAAAATCCTTAGATAGCTTTGTAGATAAAGATGTTTTTCCAGAACCAATATTGCCCTCAACAGCTATAAATTTATTCTTCATAAATATTTACTTTTTCTACATCAAGACATTCTTCAAGCAACATAGAAATATTCTTATTATATTTTGGATGATTAAAATCTTGAGCAATCTCACATAATGGTATTAAAACAAATTTCCTTTTTGATAAATATTTATGAGGAATACATAAATCTATAGACTCTATAATTTCATCGTTATAAAAAAGAATGTCTATATCAATTATTCGTTCTCCCCATTTTTCTAATCTTACTCTACCAATTTTATTTTCTATATTTAAAATAGATCTAAGTAACTTGAGAGGATCCTGACTAGTAGCTAGTAAAATCACCTGATTTAAAAAAAAAGCTTGATCATCCACCCCCCATGATGAACTTTCATATATTTTAGATTTTTTTGTAATAACTCCTAACTCTTGAGAAATAAGATTTCTAGCTATCTCTAGAAAATGCATTCTATCTCCTAAATTACTTCCCAGCTGAATATAAACTTGATTCATGAAATTATAAACAAAAAATTAGATATTTTAAAGGTAATTAAATTCTAAATTTTAAGGTTATATTTGCTTAAAATTATTAAAAAAATTAAGACATGAAACAATTTATTAAAAATATATTCTCAACACTAATAGGTATTCTTTTGTCTTTTTTTTTAATAGTAATCATTTTTATTGGTATCCTATCATTAGGATCTGACTTAGAAAGTGATAAAAAAACTATAAAAGCAAATTCAATTTTAAAAATTGATTTATCAAATGAAGTTGTAGAAAGAGCATCAAACCCTTTTACAAGTTTAAGTTTAATGAATTTAGAACCAAAAAAACAAATTGAATTAAAAACCATTTTAGACAATATTGAAAAAGCTAAAAAAGATAAAAATATTATTGCAATATATTTATATAGCCCTATTGTAAATGCTGGATTATCTAAAACTGAAGAAATTAGAAATAAGCTGCTAGAATTTAAAAAAACTGGCAAACCTATCATTTCGTATAATGAAGTCTACTCAACTAAGAGTTATTATCTCTCCTCAGTTGCAAATAAAATCTTTCTGAACCCTCAAGGAGGAGTTGATCACAAAGGTATGTCAGCAACATTAATGTTTTTTAGAGGATTATTCGAAAAACTTAATATAGATATGCAGATATTTAAATATGGAAAATTCAAAAGCGCTGTAGAGCCTTTTACTCTTGATAAAATGAGTAATGACAATAGAATACAATTACAACTTATGCTAAATAGCTTTAATGATAATATGATGGACAGTATAGCTAATCAACGAAAATTATCACTAGAAAAAGTACAAAAGGATGCAGATCAATTAACTTTGAATTCATCAAAAGACTGTTTGGAAGAGGGGTATGTAGATGGATTAATCTATGAGGATCAGGTTGAAGATAGCCTAAAGTCATTATCAACTGATAGCAAACTAAATCTTATTTCATTAAACAATTATTCCTCTGTTAAAGGGGAAAAGAAAGAAATAAGCAAAAATAAAATTGCAATAATATATGCTAATGGAGAAATAATCTCTGGCAAAGGAGATGAGTCAATGATTGGATCAAAAACAACCTCTGAGGCTATAAAAAAAGCAAGAAAAGATAAAAATGTTAAAGCTATTGTTTTAAGGATAAATTCTCCAGGAGGAAGCGCACTTGCTTCTGATGTGATATGGAGGGAAACTACTCTTGCAAAACAAGAGAAACCATTAGTTGTTTCAATGGGTGATTACGCTGCTTCTGGAGGCTATTATATTGCATGTGCAGCTGATAAGATTGTTGCAAACCCAACAACACTCACTGGATCTATAGGAGTATTCGGTATGATACCAAATATGAAAGAATTTTACAAAAAGAATTTTGGAATAACTGTTGACACTGTAAATACAAATAAATATTCTGATATGGGTATATCTAGAAAAATGACAAATTTTGAAAGAAATAAAATTCAAAAAACTATTGAAGATATATATAGAGAATTTATTACAAAAGTTGGTCAAGGTAGAGACATGTCTATCATTGCAGTAGATGAGATAGGGCAAGGAAGAATTTGGTCAGGATATGATGCTAAAAAAATTGGCTTAATTGATATTTATGGAGGTCTTGAAAAAGCAATCTCTACTGCTGCAGAATTAGCAGAATTAGATAACTTTAGAATAATCTCTCTACCAAAAAAAGAAGATCCTATCACTCAAATCATTAATGATTTAAAACAAACAAGCCTATCTAATATGTTAATTAAAGATTTTGATTTTATAAATGTAAAAGATATTATAACTATTAAAGCGATAACGAAATCGGATAAAATTCAGGCACGTATTCCTTATATTATCAATCTAAAATAAAGAACCTTGCGAAATAGTTTCTTCAAAAGAAAAGTCTGCTATAAAACCCTCATGTGACCTAACATTAAAAACTTGATTATTATCCAATAGAAGATACTGACCTTTTATCCCTTTTAACACGCCTTCAATACAATCATTTTTTTCGAGTTTCAAACTTTTAACTTTATTAGGATACTCCAAGACTGGATACTTAATCTCAGTTACAGTATTGTCTGATAAAATATATTTTTTAAAATCATCAGGAACATGCTGAGAAAGTTCAGATTTAATCTTTACAAGATCAATAGTTACGGGCTGTCCAGATAACATCTTTCTCCAATTTGTTTTATCAGATACATATCTTTTTATAGAAACCTCAATATCTCCAGAAAATCTTCTATTTGGAACCTCAGCCAATATTATAGCCTGACTCGCTCCTTGATCCATCCATCTAATAACTCCTTGAGTAGAACGCGTGATCCCAACTTTAATACCACTAGAGTTTGCTAAATAAACATAATGTGGAGCTAATTGAAATTTTTTCTCCCATTCTAAATCTCTTTCTTCAATATTTAGATGAGCAGTACATAGTTCAGGTTTAAAAATACTTTGTGAAGCAAGAGGTGAACTCCAAAAACAATTATAACAAAAGCCAGATCTATAAAACTTTTGCATCACCTTACCGCAATGACAAAGAACCTTTCCTCTCCATTTAATCATAATTTTTTTTCCAATCAAGTCATTCATAAAATAACTCGTGTTATTGATATTAAATGTATAATGAACATTATCATTTAAAGAAGTATTCATCTTTTTAATTATATCTGAAAGCATATTTTTTGTAATTTTCAAAGCTTAAATATATTATTTTTTTGATAAGACTACCATTTAAAAACACCATTCTTTCGAGCATCTTAAAAAAACGCATTAACCAAATCCGTTTGGTTAATAAAAAACCGTTTGAAACTCAAAAAAGAAACTTTAAATACCTTATAAATAAAGGGGAAAATACAAAATTTGGTTCTGATCACTTTTTTCAAAAGATTAAGAATTATACTGATTTTTCAGATAAAATCCCTGTTAGGAATTACGAAGATTTATTCCCATATATAGAAGAAATAAGATCTGGTGGGGAAAATATTTTATGGCCAGGGGAAACAAAATTATTTGCTAAATCATCTGGAACAACAAATGCTAAAAGCAAATTTATTCCTCTTAGTAAAGATGCTCTATATAATTGCCATTATAAAGGGGGCAAAGATATGTTAGCTCTTTATCTAAATAATAATATTGATAGTAAAATGTTTAATGGTAAAGGTATAGTTATCGGAGGTAGTCAAAATATAGGTACAAAATTTACAGATGGAGATCTTTCTGCAATTCTTATTAATAACTTCCCGTTTTGGGTAAATATGCATAGAGTACCCGATATTAAGACAGCAATAATGAGGGATTGGAACAAAAAACTAGCAAAAATTACTCATCAATCCATTAAAAAAAATATTACAAGCTTATCTGGAGTTCCATCATGGATGCTCATACTTCTTAATAATATTATTGAAACTACAGGCGCTAATAATATTTCTGAAATCTGGCCAAATCTAGAGCTCTATATGCATGGCGGAATAAATTTTTCGCCATATCAGAATCAATTTAATAAGTTAATACCATCTAATAAAATGCATTATCTGGAAACATATAATGCTTCAGAAGGTTTTTTTGCAATACAAGATCAAGTAGACAAAAAAGACATGCTTCTTATGCTAGATTATGGAATATTTTATGAATTTATTAAAAAAGAAGATTTTTATCAAAATTCATATAATACAATAACATTAGAAAACACTGAAGCTGGTACTGATTATGCTATAGTAATAACAACAAATTCTGGTTTATGGAGATATTTAATTGGTGACATTATTGAATTTACAAGCTTAAATCCGTACAGAATCAAAATAAAAGGAAGAACAACAAGCTGCATCAACACATTTGGAGAGGAATTGATGGTAAGTAATACTGATTATGCTATCAAAATAGCATGCCAAGAAACTAATTGTGAATTAGTTGATTACACAGTAGCACCGATATATATAAACAAAAAAGCTGGAGCTCACGAATGGTTAATAGAATTTCATAAACAACCAAACAGCATAGATATATTTAAAAAAATACTAGATTTAAAATTAAAAGAGGTTAACTCTGACTATGAAGCAAAGAGATTTAATAACCTTATAATAAAAGAACCTAAAATAAAGGTTATGAGCAAAGGTGTTTTTTATAAATGGTTAGAGAAAAACAAGAAACTTGGAGGACAAAATAAAATTGTAAGATTAAGTGAGGATAGGAAATTACTTGAAGAATTAAAACAAATTAATAATGTAAGTTTTCAACAATAATTTATCTCATTATTATTTTTTATCTCTAATAAAAATTCTTTTTTATCTTAGTAAAAAAATAAAATATGCATATTGCGATAGCAGGAAACATTGGCTCAGGAAAAACAACATTAACTACTTTATTGTCAAAACACTTTAAATGGAAAGCTCAATATGAAGATGTTGAGAACAACCCGTATCTTAATGATTTTTACAAAGATATGCAGCGCTGGTCTTTTAACTTACAGGTATATTTCCTAAATAGTAGATTTAGACAAATTGTTGATATTAAAGAAAGTGGAGATAACTATATCCAAGATAGAACAATTTATGAGGATGCATATATCTTTGCTCCTAATCTGCATTCAATGGGTCTTATGAGTTCAAGAGATTTTGAAAACTATAAAGAAATCTTTAATATTATGGATAGCTTTATAAAAGGACCTGATTTATTAATTTACCTAAGAGCATCAGTACCAAAATTAGTAGAACAAATTCAAAAAAGAGGTAGAGATTATGAAAACAGCATAAGGTTAGACTACCTAACTAGGCTAAATGAAAGATATGAAGCCTGGATTGATGAATACGATAAAGGTGAACTTCTTATTATAGAGGTTGATAATATAGATTTCTCAGAAAATAAAAACGAACTAGAAGATATAATTAATAAACTAGAAAATAGATTAAAAAAATTATCTTAAACTATTTTTTATTTTTAAACTTAATCTTTATATCATTAAATTCAATTTGACCTGATAATTTTTTTGCATCACCACCTGGTAAATTATAATGAACTTCAGCATCCTGTTTCTTACCTGAAATATTTATAACTCCAGATACTTGATTTGCAAACTCTTCGTTTTCTGAACTAGATGCTACAAACTTAGAATTAGTCGTTTCAAATATAATTAAATCTGTACATGATGAGATGAATTGTTGACAAGCCATACCTCCTGAGCTACATGTTAAATCATTAGACAGAGTTAGTGATTGTAAAATATTCATATCCCTAACGTTATCATATCTATAGTCATTAATATATGTATAGACTAAAATTTCTTTACCATCAATAACATCTACTGTAATAGGTTTTGTAATAGTCAACTCTGTTTTTTCTGTGCTATTCACCTTTTGTTGAGTTGATTTATCTCCGGAAGATACTGATACTATCGATGGAGCAATTACCAATGCAATAACTGACATTAATTTTAGTAAAATATTTAAAGAAGGACCTGAAGTATCTTTAAATGGATCTCCTACAGTATCACCAACAACTGCAGCTTTATGAGCATCTGTTCCTTTACCTCCTTTTTCTTCAATCATTTTCTTAGCATTATCCCAAGCACCACCAGCATTTGATTGAAATATTGCCATCAATACACCTGTAGCAGTAACACCTGCTAATAACCCTCCTAACATTTCAGGACCACCAATTCCAAACCATTTGCCACCAAATCCAACTAAAACAGGAACAATAATAGCTAGTAAACCTGGAGCAACCATTTCTTTAATCGAAGCTTTTGTTGAAATATCTACACATTTATCATATTCAGCAATACCATCCGCAGCATCAAATATTTTTCTATCCGCAGCAGATGTTTTACTCATATCTGAATCATACTTTCGCATAACTTCTAGAGCTGCCTTAAGAGCAGGAATATCTCTAAACTGTCTTCTAACCTCTTCAATCATTGCCATTGCAGCTCTTCCAACTGCATTCATTGCCAGTGCAGAGAATACAAATGGTAACATTGATCCAATTAATAGTCCTACCATAACCTCAGCATTAGCAATATTGATACTATCAATTTTAGCAACCTTCATAAAGGCTGCAAATAAAGCTAAAGCAGTTAATGCAGCAGATGCTATTGCAAATCCTTTTCCAATTGCAGCAGTTGTATTACCTACTGCGTCTAACTCATCTGTTCTTTTTCTCACTTCTGGAGGTAATTCAGCCATTTCTGCTATACCACCAGCATTATCAGAAATTGGACCATAAGCATCAACAGCTAACTGAATACCTGTATTTGCAAGCATTCCTACAGCAGCAATTGCAATTCCATATAATCCTGCATAATAGTTAGCAACTAAAATTGCAGCAGAAATGATTAAAATTGGAAATGCAGTTGACATCATTCCTACACCTAGTCCAGCAATAATTGTAGTAGCAGAACCTGTCTCTGATTGCTCAACAATTGAATTAACAGGTTTTGTACCTGTACCAGTATAATATTCTGTTACTTTTCCAACTAAAAGCCCAGCAACTAAACCAGCAATAGTTGCCCAAAAAACACCCATTGCTCCATGAGGTAAATCTTCACCAACAACTTCTTCTGGAAGCATTCCATTTATAATAAAATAAGAAGCAATAATCATTAAACCTGCTGAACCAAATTCACCAATATTTAATGCTTTATGAGGAGAACCTCCTTCTTTTACTTTAACAAAGAAAGTTCCAATAATTGACATTACAATACCAACTGCAGCCAATACTAAAGGTAAGTAAACAGCTCCTAAGCCACCTAATTCAGGAGTCATAATATAAGAACCTAATACCATTGTAGCAATAATAGAACCAACATAAGATTCAAATAAATCAGCTCCCATTCCTGCAACATCACCTACATTGTCTCCAACATTATCAGCAATAGTTGCTGGATTTAGTGGGTGATCTTCAGGAATACCTGCCTCAACCTTACCAACTAAATCAGCGCCAACATCAGCAGCTTTAGTATAAATACCACCACCTACTCGAGCAAAAAGAGCTATAGAAGATGCTCCAAAAGAAAATCCAGTAAGTACATTTAAAACTATACTTAAATTATTTGCTCCAGCATCAGTACTTAATACCTCTTGTGTAATAGGCCACATAAATTGGAAGAGATACAATAAAGAACTTAATCCTAAAATTCCTAAACCAACAACACCTAATCCCATTACAGCACCACCTGAAAAAGCAACTTCTAATGCTTTTCCAATAGAAGTACGAGCGGCTTGAGTTGTTCTAACATTTGCCTTTGTAGCAGCTTTCATACCAACAAAACCTGCTAAAGCTGAACAAATAGCTCCCACTACAAAAGATAAGGCAACAAAACCACTGGATGTAGCATCATTCACACCTTTAAAATATAATAATACTGCTACAGAAACTACAAATACAGCTAGTACTTTATATTCAGCTTTAAGAAATGACATTGCTCCATCTGAAATATTTTTAGCTATCCGAGTCATTTTTTCATTACCCTGATCTTGTTTTGAAACCCATGCGTTTTTCCAAAAGACAAATCCTAATGCTAATATTCCAAAAAAAGGTAAAAATTTTATGATAATTTCCATTGTGTTTTATTTTAAGTTTTTTTTAATCGATTGCAAAAGTAATATTTTTGTTTAAAAAACCATTTAATTCTATAAAATAATTTAAGAGTACTAATCTAGATAATTGATTTTTTTTTATTCAAAAATGTAATATATCTTAATGGATTTAATTAGCTTTGTTTTATAAATTTATAAGAAATAAAATGAAAATATTAGTTTGTATAAGTAGTGTTCCTGATACAACTTCAAAGATAAACTTTACTGATAACAATAGCAAATTTGATACTAATGGAATACAGTTTGTAATTAATCCGTATGACGAATTTGGATTAACAAAAGCTGTAATGCTAAAAGAGCAGTTACAAGCAACTGTTACAGTTATCACTGTAGGTGATGCAACTACAGAGCCAGTAATAAGGAAAGCTCTAGCAATAGGAGCAGACAATGCTATTAGAGTAAACCTTAAAGCTTTGGATAGCTATTCAACAGCAAGAGAAATAGCTAATTATATTAAAGAAAATCCATTTGATTTAATTATTGCTGGAAAAGAGTCTAGCGATTATAATGGAGGGGCAGTTCCAGGTATCATCTCTGATATTTTAGAAATACCATTTATAAACGCCTGCAATGGGTTGAGTACTGATGGTAATAGTGCTGAATTAAAAAGAGAGATTGATGGAGGTATAGAAACACTTAAAATTAACCTTCCGATTATTATTGGCGGACAAAAAGGATTAGTTGAAGAGAGTGAACTGAGAATTCCAAATATGAGAGGGATCATGACATCAAGATCAAAACCTTTAGAAGTAATTGAGCCAAATCAAACCAGTACTCTTACAGAATCTGTGTTATTTGAAAAACCAGTTCAAAAAGGGGAATGTAAAATAATTTCTTCAGATAATGTACGTGAACTAGTAAATGAGCTTCATAATATTGCAAAAGTTATATAACAATAAAGAAAATAAAATATGTCAATTTTAGTATACGCAGAAAGCTGGGAAGGAAAGTTTAGAAAAAATACATTAGAGGCTATTTCATATGCAAAAAAAACCTCAAGTTTATTTCAAACAGATGTTAAAGCAGTAACATGTGGTATAATAGATAATAATGAACTGGAAAGACTTGGAGAATTTGGTGCTAACAAAGTTGTTTCATATCCTAATATAATAAAAAGCGATGGTAAGGCAGTAGCATCAATATTACAACAAGAAGTTGAAGAGTCGCAACTAATAATTTTTTCAAATACCTTTAATGCTAAAATTATTGCATCTAGAATCTCTTCAAAACTCAAAGCAGGACTGGTTACAAATGTTATCTCATATATAACAAACTCATCTGATATCTGTGTTAAAAAACAATCCTTTTCATCTAAAGCAATAGAGACTGTACGCTTAAAATCTAAAATTGGAATTCTTTCGTTATCACCAAATGCATTTGAGATTAAAAATGATTCAGTTGATGTTGTAATTGAAGTTAAAGATCAAAAAATTGATTCAGAAATTATTATCTTAGGAAAAGATATTAATAAAGGGAAAATCTCTTTATCTGAAGCAGAAATTGTTGTCTCTGCTGGTAGAGGATTAAAAGCTCCCGAGAATTGGGGAATGGTAGAAGAGCTTGCAGAAATTTTAGGAGCCGCAACGGCATGTTCAAAACCAGTATCAGACATAGGGTGGCGACCTCATTCAGAGCACGTAGGTCAAACAGGAAAAGCAATTGCACCAAATCTCTATATTGCAATTGGAATATCTGGTGCAATCCAACATCTTGCAGGTGTTAATTCTTCCAAAGTAATGGTAGTAATTAATACTGACCCTGAAGCTCCCTTTTTTAAAGCAGCAGATTATGGTATCATAGGTGATGCATTCGAAGTAGTTCCAAAATTAATTGAAGAGTTTAAAAATCTGAAAGACAACTAATTTTGGATTTAATTCAACTAAATATTACTGCAATACGAGAAAGTGATTCACAAAATAATGCTTATGTACTTCTTCTTAATGAAACAATTGGAAAACGCCAACTCCCAATAGTAATTGGATGGTGTGAGGCGAGGGCTATTGCTGTTGCTTTAGAAAATGAAAAGCAAGCTGAAAGACCTCTCACACACGATTTATTTAAAACATTTGGAGACCACTTTAAAATAACAATAAAAAAAATTGTTATTCATAAACTTGTTGAGGGTGTTTTTCACTCAACGTTTTATTGTAAAAATATTATCTCAAATGAGGAGGTTGAAATAGATGCAAGAACATCTGATGCAATAGCTATTGCAATCAGATTTTCTTGTCCTATATTCACATATGAGGATATTCTCTCAAGAGCAGCAATTACAGTAAAAAGCTCATCAAATAAAACAACCAAAGAAAGCAAGAAAACACAAAAAGAAAAAAAATTAAGTATGTATAGTCTTAATGAATTACAAGAATCTTTAAAAGAAGCTATAAAAATTGAGAATTATGAAAAAGCCTCAATTTTAAGAGATGAAATTAAAAGAAGAACATCGTAATCTATGAGAAATTTTTTTTTAATCATTATTAGCCTAATATTTACTACATCTATATATAGTGACAATTTATCTGATAAATTATTATTTGATAATGTTATTTCAAATGATACAAATAATTCTCAATTCAATTATAATGATACCTTAACAATTAATTCCAAGGACACACTAATAATTTCAGATGATAATTCAGATAATTCCTTTTCTTCTTGGATTAATAAAATCTTTAGAGGCTTAATAGGATTACTATCACTTATCTTCTTTGCTTACTTATTTAGTAGGAATAGAAAAGCAATTAACTGGTCTTTAGTATTTAAAGGCCTAATAATACAAATTGTTCTAGCAATACTCATATTAAAAGTTCAATTCGTGAAAGATGGTTTTGAATGGCTCAGCTCAATTTTTGTGACTATTTTAGGTTTTACTCGAGAAGGCTCCCTTTTCTTATTTGGTGATTTAGTTGAAAATGTAAATTCTTTTGGATTTATTTTTGCTTTCCAAGTATTACCTACCATTCTGTTTTTCTCAGCCCTTACTTCCCTCCTTTTTTATTATGGAATACTTCAAAAATTAGTTTATGTTTTTGCTCTTGTTATGAAAAAAATAATGAACCTTTCAGGTTCTGAAAGTTTAGCTGCTGCAGGAAATGTATTTTTAGGACAAACAGAAGCACCATTACTTATAAAGCCTTATATCGATAAGATGACAATGTCAGAACTACTATGTCTAATGTCGGGTGGGATGGCTACTATTGCTGGAGGAGTATTGGCTGCTTATGTTGGTTTTCTAGGTGGTTCTGATCCTGTTCAGCAACTCTTCTTTGCCAAACATTTACTAGCCGCTTCAGTTATGTCAGCACCTGCTGCTATTGTAGCTGCAAAGATGTTATTACCTGAAACAGAGAAAATAAATGAGGACATGAGTATCTCTGAAGAACAAATAGGAACAAATGCCTTAGAAGCTATTAGCATAGGAACTACCCAAGGATTAAAATTAGCAATAAATGTCGGAGCTATGCTTTTAGTATTTATTGCTTTTATTTCTATGGCAAATTATTTTTTAAAAGATTTTGTTGGAGATTTTTCTGGAATTAATAACTGGATAGTTTCAATAACTGAAAGTAGATACGATGGTTTAACTTTACAATTTATTTTAGGATATACATTAGCTCCACTTACTTGGCTTATGGGAGTTTGCAAGGAAGACATGGTTTTAGTTGGACAACTTTTAGGTGAAAAAACGATCCTAAATGAATTTGTAGCTTATGTCTCATTAGGTGACTTAAGTTCGAATGGCCCAGGACCATTTGGTAAATTTGTTGAGGAAAAATCAATAATCATAGCTACTTATATTTTATGTGGTTTTGCTAACTTTTCTTCTATTGGTATACAAATTGGAGGCATAGGGTCATTGGCTCCAAAAAGAAAAGGTGATTTGTCAAAACTTGGGATTTTAGCATTAATTGCAGGAACATTAGCATCATTATTAACAGCAGTAATTGTAGGAGCAATACTTTAAAAAATGAAACAATATCTTGATTTAATGTCGCATGTGATGCAAAAAGGAACACTTAAAACTGACCGAACAGGCACAGGAACAAAAAGTGTTTTTGGACATCAAATGAGATTTAATTTAGCTGATGGATTCCCCTGCATTACTACAAAAAAACTACATCTCAAGTCTATTATACATGAACTTCTTTGGTTTTTAAAAGGTGATACTAATATTAAATACCTTAATGATAATGGGGTTAAAATTTGGGATGAATGGGCAGATAAAAATGGAGATCTTGGGCATGTATATGGATATCAATGGAGAAATTGGCCAACACCCAACGGAAAGCATATAGATCAAATACAAAAAGTTGTTCAACAACTTAAAGAGACTCCAAACAGTAGAAGAGTTATTGTAAGCGCTTGGAATGTTGGTGAGATTGAATCAATGGCGCTACCACCATGTCATACATTCTTTCAATTTTATGTTGCAGATAATAAATTATCATGTCAACTATATCAAAGAAGTGCAGATATATTTTTAGGAGTACCTTTTAATATTGCATCATATGCATTACTTACAATGATGATGGCACAAGTCTGTAATTTAGAAGTGGGAGAATTTATACATACTTTAGGAGATGCTCATATTTATTCAAATCATTTTGAACAAACTAAACTGCAATTAAGTAGAGAGCCTAAGTTATTACCAAAAATGATAATTAATAAAAATGTAAAAGATATATTTGGATTTAAATTTAATGACTTTGATCTAATAGACTATGAATCTTATCCACATATAAAAGGAAAGGTAGCTGTTTAATATAATTATTATATAAATGAAAAAAATTGTAGTGTTAGGAGCCGGATTAGTAGGAGGTGTGATGGCTCAAGATCTAGCAAAAGATCATCAAGTAACCACTATTGATATCTCACAAGATAATTTAGATAAACTAGATTCAAATATCTCAAAAATATGTGCTGATATTTCAGATACTAGTATTTTACATAAATATATAAAAGATTGTGATTTAGTAATAGGTGCTGTTCCTGGATTTATGGGTTATAAAATGATGAAAGACGTAATATCAGCTGGAAAAAATATTGTAGATATCTCATTCTACCCCGAAGATCCATTTGGATTAGATAAGCTTGCTAAGGAAAAAAATGTTATTGCCGTAATGGATTGTGGTGTTGCTCCTGGCATGGGTAATATAATATTTGGTTACCATAATAATACAATGAAGATCTCTAATTATGAATGTTTAGTAGGTGGTCTTCCTGTGAAAAGAGAGTGGCCTTATGAATATCAAGCTGTATTTTCTCCTATTGATGTTATTGAAGAGTATATAAGGCCTGCAAGATTTGTACAAAACAAACAACTAATTATTAAAGAAGCTTTATCTGAAACAGAGTTAATAGAATTTGAAGAGATTGGAACTTTAGAAAGCTGGAATTCTGATGGCTTAAGGAGTCTAATTAAAACTATGCCTCATGTACCAAATATGATTGAAAAAACACTCAGATATCCTGGATGTGTTGAGTATTTAAAAGTATTAAGATCAAGTGGTTTTTTCTCATATGACAAAATTAATATTAATGGTGTAGATATACGCCCAATAGACGTAACATCAAAACTTCTTTTTCCAAAATGGGAGATGAAAGAAGGGGATCAAGATTTTACTGTAATGAGAATAATTATGAAAGGCAAAGAAGATGGAGAAGAAGTCTCTTACAGATATGATTTGCTTGATCGATATGAAAATAATACGATCTCAATGGCTAGAACAACTGGATTTACTTGTACAGCAGTTGCAAATTTAGTATTAGATAAAAAATATACAAGAATTGGAATTTCTCCACCTGAATATCTAGGTAAAAATTTCAAAAATGTAAGAGAATACTTAAAACAAAGAAATGTTATTTATAAAGTCACAAAATCATAATGATTAGATCAATTATTGTCGCAGCTTCAACAAATAATGTTATTGGTAAAAACAATGATCTAATTTGGCGACTTCCTGTAGACACAAAATTCTTTAAAGACAAAACACTAGATCATCATATTATAATGGGAAGAAAAAACTTTGAATCTATCCCTCATAAATTTAGACCTTTACCTAATAGAGAAAACATAATTATAACTAGAAAAGAGAATTATGTAGCTCCAAATTGTATAATTCAAAATAATATTAAAGATGCGTTGGAAACTGCGAATAAAAATAAAGAAGAGGAAGTATTTATAATAGGTGGAGGAGAAATATACAAATTAGCTTTAGAAGAAAATTTAGTTGACCGAATTTATCTTACAAGGATTCATCATGTATTTGATGGAGATACATTTTTCCCAAACCTTTCTGATGAATGGAAAGAAACGTATAAAGAAGATTTTTTTAAAGATGAAAATCATAAATATGATTTCACCTTTTATACATATGAAAAGTAAAATGAAAAAATTTAATATGCAAAAAATACTATTAATTACAGTTCTAATTATAACAAGCATATATTCTTGCAAAGATGATAATGTGATTGATAATTTAGAACAACAAAATCTACAATCAAGTAGTGATTATTTATTAGTAGAGAAAATATTGATTGATATTCAAAGAATAGTAGAGTATAGTTTAATTTCCACTGGAACTACTAAAGATTGCCCGACATATACTTCTAAAAATAATGACCCTTTAAATACAGATACTTTAATTACTAATTTTGGTGAAGTTAACTGCTTACACCTAGGTCATTTAAATAGAGGTAAAATAATTACAATATATAGTAGTTATATTCATGATTCTTCAGCAATTATTAATAATACATTTGATAATTTTTATTTTAACAATAATCTTATTCAAGGAAGTATTGTCTTAGAAAATCTAGGCACTAATAGTAATCAAGCATATGTATATAATCTAGATATTAACAATCTAAGTGTTACTACTAATAATGGTATTATCAATTTAAATGCTAATTATAAAAAAATCTTAATTTCTGGACAGTCAACAAAATACCAGTATCAAGATGATATCTATTTAATTACTGGTTCAGCTATAGGGAATTCTGTAAATGGTAATGATTTTAATATGCTAGTTACCGATTCTCTTCTTTTAAATAATTCTTGTATTGAGAGTAGTGGTTGTGTTATTACTAAAGGAAAATCTACAATATCTCCAGTTGGTTATAAAGATAGGAAGTTAGATTATGGAAATAATGTGTGTGATTGTAATATAAGTGCAGAAATTAATAATGACACCCACTTAATAGTAATCAATTAAGCAACCTTTAACTTTTTTAATTTTAAAATACTAAGTTTTTTAATAACATAACTACTTGATATTACCAACTCCTTTTTGTTTTTTTCTGAAGGATACTCATACATTGCATCTAACATTACTGCCTCACAAATTGAACGAAGTCCCCTAGCGCCTAATTCAAATTCTAATGCTTTATCTACAATTAATTCTATTGCTTTCTTATCAAACGTTAATTTCACACCATCAAGATCAAAAAGCTTAATATACTGCTTTGTAATAGCATTTTTTGGTTGAGTTAAAATAAGTTTTAATGCATTTCTATCTAATGGTTCTAAGTATGTAACAATAGGCATTCTACCGATTAGCTCTGGAATTAATCCAAATGACTTAAGATCTTGAGGTGAAATATATTGAAGTAAATTAGCTCCATCAAGCTTATTTTCTTGATCTGTTTTAAAGCCAATAGAACGGGTATTTAGTCTAGTAGCAATATGTTTTTCAACACCATCAAAAGCCCCTCCACTGATAAACAATATATCTTTTGTATCTAATGCAATCATTTTTTGATCAGGATGTTTTCTACCCCCTTGAGGTGGTACATTAACAATCGTTCCTTCAAGTAATTTAAGCATTGCTTGTTGAACTCCCTCTCCACTAACATCTCTAGTAATAGATGGATTATCTCTTTTTCTTGCAATTTTATCAATTTCATCTATAAATACTATACCTATTTTTGCTTTTTCAACATCATAGTCAGCAGCCTGTAGAAGTCTTGATAAAATACTTTCAACATCCTCACCAACATATCCTGCTTCAGTAAGAACAGTTGCATCTGCAATACAAAAAGGAACATTTAATAGTTTTGCGATAGATCGTGCTAATAATGTTTTACCTGTACCTGTTCTTCCTACCATTATTATATTTGATTTCTCAATTTCAACATCATCATCTGAAGTATCTATTTGAGAAATTCTTTTATAATGATTATAGACAGCCACTGACATAACTTTTTTAGCAAAATCTTGCCCTATTACAAAATCATCAAGATGAGATTTAATTTCAATAGGTTTTAGAAGTTTAAAGTCATTTGTTTTAGCACTTGTTGATTTAGAATCTTCTTCAACAATATTAAATGCTTGTTCGATACATGCACTACAGATATGAGCATTGGCTCCAGCAATAAGTATCTCTGTGTCTTGTTTATTTCTACTACAAAATGAACATGTTACCTGTATGTTTTCTGACATTATTTTTTTTGTAGAACCTCATCAATCATTCCATACTCCTTGGCTTCATCAGAAGTCATCCAATAATCCCTATCACTATTTTTCCACACCTCATCAAAAGATTTTCCAGAATGTTCTGAAATAATTTGATACAATTCATTCTTTAATTTCTTAATTTCATTAGCTGTAATCTCAATATCAGAAGCTTGACCATGAGCACCACCAAGTGGTTGGTGAATCATAACTCTAGAATGCTTCAATGCTGTTCTTTTACCCTTAGCGCCAGCACATAATAATACTGCACCCATAGATGCAGCCATACCTGTACATATTGTTGATACATCTGGAGCAATATACTGCATTGTATCATATATTCCTAAACCAGCATAAACTCCTCCTCCCGGAGAATTAAGATAAATCAAAATATCTTTTTTAGAATCTACAGATTCTAAGAAAAGTAATTGTGCTTGAATTATATTTGCAACATAATCATTAATTGGAACTCCTAAAAAAATAATCCTATCCATCATTAATCTAGAAAAAACATCCATACTTGCAACGTTCATTTGTCGTTCTTCAATAATTGTAGGTGAAATATAATTACTATCAATAGAAGTAAATTGATCTAAATGTAGACTATTTATTCCTTTATGTTTTGTAGCATATTTCTTAAATTCTTTTCCGTAATCCATAATTTAGATTTATTTTTCTGATGCTAATTTAACAAAATCATCATAAGAAATTGATTTTTGATTAAGTTTGAAAGATTCCTTGTAAATAAAAAGTGTTTTTTCGTCAAATAATTGATCAGAAATTTTCTTTTTCTCATCTTCATTCTTTAATATATTCTCAGCAATTTCTAAGACTTTCTTATCATCAGTTGAAGCCTGACCATATTGTTTCATTTGTCTTTCTACATGAGATATAGTGAAATCTAATAAATCTTCATTATTAATTTTAATCTCATTATTTTCTAAGATTCTATTTTCTAATAATTGCCATTTTAAACTTTTAGAATACATAGGATAATCACTTTCCACTTGTTCAATAGTTAATGGTTTTTCTGAAGTTTGAACCAACCATTTTTTTAAAAATTCATCAGGAATTTCTAATTCAATCTTATCTACTAAATACATAACAACATCATTCTTAAACATTCTGTCACTCTCAACGATAAAAGATTTTTCAGCCTCCTCAGTTATTTTTTGTTTAAACTCTTTGAGATCATTAACAGTATCATTTCCATAAACTTTATCAAAAAGATCCTTATTAAACTCTGCTGGAGCAAGTCTATTAATCTGTTTAACCGTAAATTCAAACGAATCTGAATTTAAAGCATGTAACTGTTCATGAGTTATCTTTAACATAGCTGCAAGATCAGTATGATTTGTAAAAACCTTCATGACATTTAAAATCAATTTATCTCCTGATTGTAAGCCAATAAATTTTTTCTTAATCTTCTTATCTAAAATTATATCCATAGATACTGTTGCATCATTAGAAATTCCATTAATCATAATTGAACCATTAACATCAAGTTGATTTATAGAGCAAAAAACTAAATCTCCATCAACAGATTTTAGTGGATTACTCATTTTTCCATATCTCTTTGCTATGTCATTACAGTATCCGTCTACCAATTTGGTGTCAGCTTTAATATTATAATATGTTAATTTGTCCTTATTAGTAATTTTGACATCAAATTCAGGAGCAAGGCCAATCTCATATTCAAAAATAAAATCAATATCATTAATCCAATCAATTTCAGTATTAGTTTTTGGCAATGGACTTCCTAAAACTCTAATCTTATTTTCTGTTATATGCTTATATAAATTATCCTGCAGAATTTTATTAACTTCATCAACAGTAGCAGAAGTCTTATACTGCTTTTCAATAATAGACATAGGAGTTTTTCCTTTCCTAAATCCTGGAATCACAGCATCCTTTCTGTGTTTTTTTAAAACAGATTTTACATTTTCAAGATAATCACTCTCAGAAACCTCAACAGTTAAAGTAGAAATCATTTTTTTTACTTTGCTTTGTGTAATCTTCATTTTTTGTTTTTAAAGGGACGCAAAAATACGTTTAATTATCTTATTTCTAAAAAAAATACTTATATGAATAAACAGAAAAATCTCATGATAAAAAGAGATTTTTCAAAAGTGCGGGTAAAGGGAGTCGAACCCCCACGCCTTGCGGCACTAGATCCTAAGTCTAGCGCGTCTACCAATTCCGCCATACCCGCTAAAGGGTGACAAATATATTATTTTTTAACATTTAATCATAAAAGGCTCTTCAAAGATTTTTTATTTCAGTTTTTATTTATTTTTGTTCTTTTAAAATAAAATATAATAAAGAATGAGTCTAACAATAAAAGGAAAATTAAGCAGAAAATTAAGTGTTGAAAGTGGAACTTCAAAAGCGGGTAAAGAATGGCAAAAACAATCATTCCTGGTAGATACTGGAGCTCAATATAATCCTGAAGTATGCTTTCAGCTTTTCGGTGAAGATAAAATACAAATGCTTTCTCATCATAATGAAGGAGATCAACTAGAGATCTCTTTTAACCTATCATCTAGAGAATATAATGGAAAATATTTTCACAATATTGATGCATGGAAAATAGAAAGCCTTGGAGCTTCAACTCAAAATTCAACAGAACCAGACATACCTTCATTTGAAGATAGTAAAAATGCAGATGATGATCTGCCGTTTTAGTACTGGAAGAGTTAAGTTTTGTACTAAATAGTTATTTACTGCTAAATATTAATAGAGCAATAATTAAGCTGGAACATCAATAATATCTCTTAATTGATAGAGATTAAAAAATGAATATTATTTAGCTGTCTAGTTATTACTATATCAACTAATTACTAATAATGCTTAATTAGTAATCATGAAATTATTAAATTACTAACCTTCCGCTTAATGTCTAACATCAAATGCATCTCTAAGACCATTTCCTAGAATCATAAATGAAAGAACAAGACTCATAATTGCTAATCCTGGTATAATTGCTAGATACGCCTTATCCATAATAATATAAGAATAATGATCTTTAATAATACCTCCCCATGTAGGTATGGGAGGCTGAGCACCAATTCCTAAAAAAGAAAGACCAGCTTCAATCAATATAGCTGCAGCAAAGTTAGCTGCAGAGATTACAATTACTGGCCCAATAACATTAGGAAGAATGTGTTTAAATATAATTCTATATGATGAATAGGCTAAGACTTTACTAGCGTCAATATACTCTAACTCTCTAATAGCGAGGACTTGTCCACGAACAATTCTAGCAACTTCAACCCACATCGTAAGACCAACAGCTACAAAAACTTGCCAAAAACCTTTACCAAGTGCTAAAGTGATAGCAATTACCAATAGCAATGTAGGTATTGACCAAATAACATTTACAAACCACATAATTATATTATCTACCCTTCCTCTATAAAAACCTGCTAACAAGCCTAAAGATATACCAATTAGTAATGAAATAAAAACTGCAATTAGACCTACAGCAAGCGAAACCCTGATACCATATATCATTCTACTTAACAAATCTCTTCCAAATCTATCTGTTCCAAACCAAAAAGTCTGATTTAAAAGTGTATAATCTCCTTGATAATTTTTAGTTAGATCTGATCCTGTCTTTATATAATTAATACCTTCATCTAATTCTTTATGTGAAGCAATAGGGATTTTTTCATATGACGGTTTTTTTCCCTTGAAAAAATATTCAAAAAAACTTTCTGAAGATTGTGTGTTATTTGGAATTTGTATAAAATCAATCTTAGATAATGGAGGTAGTGTTGCTAATTCAAGATGCATCTGATTAGCATAAGGTGATTTATCAGGAATAAAAAGATATGAAAAGAAACCAATAAATGTACAAGAAAGAATAAAAAGCAAAGCAAATAAGGATGGCCTGTCAGCTATTAACTTACTCCAAGCCATCTTATTAAGTGAATTAGTTGTCATTTCTTTTGTAATCTACCCTTCCAATTAAATGGCATAAAGTTTGATATTATAACAATCAAAGTTATATAAAAAGAATAGGGTATTTGCAGAGGCAATATCCATTTAATTAACTCCAATCTTTTAAAAAACTTTAAAACCGGAAAAAGAAATAAAACATCTACTAAAGATTTTATAAAGAAAAACAATAAAAATAGATATATAAACATGTAATTATATAATGAAAGTATTAAGAGAACTGGAAATAATAAATTAACAATAAAAACTAATAAGGATATAAGGACACTAAAAATGTCCTTATAAGAGGAAGATTTAGAAGCCCATCGTATTCTTTGATTAATAAACTCTATAAAGCTTAAGGTAGATTGAGTATAAACGATTGATTCAAATTTCTTTACAAAAACAATGGATCCTGGATAAAACTTCTTAACCATATGTAATAAAAACACATCATCTCCAGATGCAATATCATTATTACTATAATTATTTACTTCTAAAAAAATTTCTTTTCTATAAGCCATGTTTGCTCCATTACAAAAAATTGGTTTATTTATTCCAATAGCTCCAGCTCCTGAAGCCACTAAAGATAGAAACTCAAGTGTTTGAATTTGATTAAAAATAGTTAACTCATTATTAAAAGAAACTGGTCCTGATACTAAATTAACCTTTTTGTCTAAAAAACAAGAAGTCATATTCGTAATCCAATCAGAAGAGAAAAAACAATCAGCATCTGAAGTTAAGATTATTTCACTATCTGAATAATTAACTGCTTTTAGGATAGCGTTTTTCTTACCATACTCATTACTATCCATGGAGAGTAATACAAGGTTAGACCAATTCAATTCTTCCTTACATAATATAGACCAAGTATCATCACTTGAATGATCATCAATAATTATAACATTGTACAAGTTTTTGTCATAATTTTGATCTTTAAGGTTGTTAACTAATCTCTTAATATTTTCTTGCTCATTACGAACAGCGATAACAACACTAACCCTTACTAAATAAACATTTGATTTAGTGTAATTTCTTTTCCACCCTAATCTAAAGCTAATAATAGTAAATACATATAAAATTAAAACTATAAATAATGCTATTGTCATGATTTTCTAAAAAATTTAAGACTAAAAATAAAAACAGATCCAATGATAGCTGGGATAATTAAATTAATTATCCATAATATAAATGTTGAAGATAAAATACCATATGAGTCATTTGTAGAGAATAAGCCAAAAACAAATAATGCTACAGAACCCCTAACGCCTATTTCGGCTAATGGAATTTTTGGTGGTATGGTAATAAAAAAGAACACTAACATTATTGAAAAGACAGATTCATATAATCCAATTTCTACATTAAATAAATTAAGCAATATTAAAAATTGAGATGAGAAAATAATATATCTTAAAATAGATAATGAGAAAACTTTAGTAAGATCTCTTAATGAAAACATAGAGATTATATTAATATATTTTTTTAAAAAATAAAAAAACTTAAATTTTACCAAGTAATTAACTAGAGTAGATACATTAAAGAAAATAAGAAGTAATAATAGGTTTATAATAAATAACAAAAAAAAATAAATACTGGAAAACTCAAAATTTACAATAATTGCTATTTTTTTTATTAATGGTTCGCGTAAGATATAAAAGGCTATAGAACCAAAAACTACTGTTGTTAAAAGCTGAGCCATACTTCCAAGAATTGTTATTAAAACCGCTTGAATTCTATTTCCTTTTTCTAAACAAAAAACTCTACCTGCATATTCACCAATTCTATTTGGAGTAAATGAAGATACTGTAATGCCTGAAAAAACAGCTCTTAGGGATGTTGCGATAGATACTTTTTCAATCTTACTAATCATAAATCTCCACTTAAACGCTTCAACTAACCAATTCATAATCATTAGAAAGAAAACACATAAAATAATAAAATAATTACCTTTAATTACATCTAAAATATCTTTATATTCAATATTATCTAAATTATTGTTAGATACTAATTCATTATAAATAAAAAAGAAAGAAAAAAACACGATTCCAATTTTAATTAAAAAGCTAAGTGTTTTTTTATAAGGCATTGTTTAGATTTGTATACAATAATACAAGAAACCAATTGATTAACGATAAGATAATTTTAGGAATAGACCCAGGAACAACAATTATGGGTTATGGAATAATACTAGTTAAGGGAAAAAAAATGGAATTACTTAAAATGGGAGTAATACATCTTTCTAAGTTAAATTCACATGAACTTAAACTGAAAAAAATTTTCGAAAGTACCTTGCAATTAGTTGAAGAATATAAACCTGATGAATTTGCAGTAGAGGCTCCTTTTTTTGGCAAAAATATCCAATCCATGTTAAAATTAGGAAGAGCACAAGGGGTTGCTATGTCTGCTGCTCTCTATAGAGATGTTCCAATATTTGAATACAGTCCTAAAAAAATAAAGATGTCAATTACAGGTAATGGAAATTCAAGTAAGGAACAAGTTGCATCCATGCTACAATCATTACTAGAAATTGAAAAAATACCAAAACATCTAGATGCAACTGATGGTCTTGCAGCAGCAGTATGCCATCATTTTCAAAGAAATACAACATCTGGATCAAAAAATTATTCTGGATGGAAATCTTTTATTGTAGATAATCCTAAAAAAGTTAAATAGCTTCTCTAATAATATTAGCAGTATTTTCCATTTCTTTATTAGAAAAAAAAAGCTTAGGCCTATCAAAATTAATATCTTCAATACTGTCTATAGGTATTAAATGAATGTGAGCATGAGGAACTTCTAAACCAATAACAACAATAGAAACTCGTTTACACTTAATAACTTTCTTTATAGCTTTTGCAATAATTTTAGCAAAGTTCCATAGATTCAAATATTCGTTAGATTTAATATCAAAAATATAATCAGTTTCTTGTTTGGGTATAACTAAGGTGTGCCCTTTTTTAAGAGGATATACATCTAAAAATGCTAAAAAATCATCATTTTCATGAATTTTAAATGAAGGGATTTCATCTTTAATAATCTTTGTAAATATACTAGGCATAATTACAAGCTAATATCTAAGATTTCAAATTTTATAATTCCATTTGGAACTACAATATCAGTTATATCACCAACCTCTTTTCCAATAAGACCTTTTCCTATTGGAGAGCTAGCAGAAATCTTCTTTAATGAAAGATCTGCTTCAGATTCTGAAACAATAGTATATGTCATTTCATTATTATTTAAAATATTTTTTATGGTGACCTTACAAAGCAAAGAAACATATTTATTATCTAATTTACTCTCATCAATAATTCTAGAATTACTTAAATCAATTTCTAGCCGAGATATACGAGATTCTAATAAACCTTGAGCTTCTTTAGCAGCATCATATTCAGCATTTTCTGATAAATCTCCTTTATCACGAGCTTCAGCAATTTGATTAATTACATGATGACGATCAATAGTTTTGAGTTTATGCAACTCATTCTTTAAATTACTAAATCCTTCTTTTGAAAGATATATTATATCACTCATAAAAATATATTATTAAAACTATAAATGTAAAAATAGAAAGCAATGAAACTCTCTATATTTCTTAATAGTACTAAAGATTAATTCGAGCTCCTATAGCATGCGATCCTTGAAATGGATCAGTATGTCGATAAGAATAATCTAAACCAAAAGTACTACCGTTACCCATTGGTAACTCTACAGTAAATCCTGCAGAAGGGCCTCTTAATGCTGTTGTTCTAGTTGCAACATCATTAAGACCTTCTTCATATGTATATCCAGCACGAATCATAAAATATTCCTTATATGAATATTCAGCTCCTAACCTATATTGATCTTTTTGAAATGAATTAGAAGTAAATGTACCAGCACCTGTTAATCGATGAACATCAATATTAAAATCATAAGAAAGACCAATATTTAACAATGCAGGTAACTCAAATTCTGATGATCTTTGTTCAACTGTCATTTCATAATCTGGATTTAAATAATTTCTAAAAGATATTCCATCTCCTGCGAAAGACATTCTAGGTCCAACATTTTTTAGAGAAATACCAAACTTTAAATTATCCTTAGCACCAGTTACATATTGAATACCAGCATCTAAAGCAATTCCATTAGCTCCAACATTAGAAATTTGTTCAGAAATCATTTTAACTGTCATACCACCATAAATACTATTTGAAAATATTTTTGCATAAGAAAGAGCAATATTCATATACTTAGGAGAGAAAGTCCCAATACCCCCATCAGGCAAATCAACAGTTGTTATCTCAATATCTCCAAAACTCATATTCATAACAGCAAATCCTAGTACTGCTGATTCACCCATTTTTTGGGAAAATCCAAATGTACTTATACTACTCACTGATGTATTTGCATCAAACATCTTACTTCCATACTGCAACCATGATGTTTGTGTGAAAATTAATTCTGTTTTATTAGTGAAAGCTAATCCAGCTACATTAGAGTACATTCCTTCTAATCCTCTGACGCCTGCAACATTTGCTCCAGCCCAACCAGATGTTCTTGCAAAAGGATTAATTAATAATTCTGAAGCTCCAGCTGCACCTGCTCTTTGTTCATTTCCAGCAAAGGTCATTATGCTATAAGAGCATAATACAATAACTAAAAGCGGTCTTATTAATTTACTAATTTCTTTCATATTCATATATATTTATATTCTCTATTATTATAATTAGAATGTATCTAAATCTATTGGTCTTAATGTTCCAAACCACTTAATTACCTTTTCTTTCTTTTCCCCATTAATTTCAGTTGCAACATGAATTATATATAGACCACTAGCAATAGGAATTCCAAAAGAATTTTTAAGATCCCAATCAATACTAGTAACAGCATCATCTTTCTTAAGTTTTCTAACAAGTGTTCCATTAACGGTAAAGATTGAAATAGTAGCAATCTGAGGTAGATTAGTAATTTTAATCCTATTATCTAACTGATTATTTTCATATTCAGAATAACCATAATAAGGATTTGGAACAACATTAATTAATTCCATAGCATCCTTAGCTACATCATTATTACCTTTTGAAGCTACTATGTCATTAGTATTAAACTGATATATTGGATTAAAAGAGTTTTCAGGGTTATAAAGAACAACACGAGCTTTACTACTACCTGTAAAAGATGTTGCTGTAGCTTGAAAAACATCACCTGGAGCATATGTGTTACCATCATGTGTGATGGTTTTACCACCCCATGTTGTAGCTGAATTTTCATAGGCAACAACATAATTTTCTCCAATAACTAAAGCATCATTTTTTGTTAAGATATTTAATGAATTAACTGTTTCATATTGTTTATAAGGTTTAGTAACACGAAGTTTAACTCTGGCATCATTAGTTAATAACGATCTTCCAGGAGCTAATAATGGAACACCAACCCATGATGTATTTTTAAAGACTTTCCATTTACCTACACCACTAATATCATCCTTAAGCTGATTATATATCCACTCACCTTCATCATAGTTTGGGCTATTGTCAACATCTGTAAAATCACCATTAATATAATCTTCTGTTCCTTTTACCCAAGATTTTCCATTAATAACATAAACAAAATGCTTCCCACCTAATAAGTAATTACCTCCAGATGTTGTTTGAGTAGTGTTATCATAAGCAGGAAACTGTTGAGTAACAATATTTGAAGTAGGATTCCATTCCATATCATTTCCATTATCACTAGTTAACCAAGAATCCTCTGCAAACACTATATTTAATCTCTCTCCAGTTTCAACATCTATAGCATATCCTGGAAACCAACCCATACCATTTGTTTCACTACCATCATCAGCCCCTGTCTTATCAACAGAAGCACTTTCTCTTAATCCCATTTTCAAAGCTCCACCAATAGCCAGATCTGGATTTTCTTGAGCTTCAACAATTACTACTCTTGACCATTTTGTTTGATCGTTAGTAAATATAAGATCTACAGAATTAACATTATCCATTTTAACCTGATTAGTAATATTACTATTTAATCCAGGACCATCTTGAAAATAGGATGCAAAATTATAAGGAGCCCATGTACCACCAGTTGTTTCAAAAGTAATTTCTCCAATACCAAACGGTAATCCTGAAAATGTTGTAGTAATAGTTTGTTCAATTACACTTTCAAATATACTAGATGGATCATCAGTCTGATTGTAATCACTAAACTGCGAATTATTATCATCAGTATAATTTCCAGATCTAATCCAATTTAATCCCCAAAAACTTAAAAACCCACTCTCATCATCACGATCAGGAACACCACTTAACCATCTGTCATTAATATTTTCATATTCAATAGAAGAGCTTATAAGACCATTGTTATCAATATTTGCTGGATCTGAACCAGGATTAAGAGATTGTTTTACCTTAACATTTAAACCAAGACTTGGAATATACTGTTCTGAACCAATAGTAATGGATTGGTTTGATGAGCCTAGTACTGAGCCATCTTGTTGATTAGTTAACTCCCAGCTATTATATGATGAAATAGAACTCCCATTAAACTCTGGATCGAATAACTTAAAAGTATAATCACCTTTAGGTATTTTAACTGGATCTACAACAGTAATATTTACCGGACCATGACCAGCAATATAAGTTGGATTGTAAACTCTATGATCATCACTATTTAAAATTTCATCTATACTTTCTTGAGTTAATTCTAAATCATTCCCTCCATTTCCAGTTCCTTCAATTCTTGTTATAGAAACACCATCACCATAAGAAGCATTAAGTATAGTCCCTCCTTCGTCAGGTTCAGTGAAATGAGGTATTGCACTATAAACTTTTAGATTTCTTCTTCCCCCTATATAAGGTTGATTTCTACCATCATAATCAGATGCATTAACATTGTATGGATCTGCATTTTCTTCAGCCCTATTATATCCATAGGATAAAGACATAAAATAATAAGTTTTATGGTTTACTAATCTAGTGTTACCTAAAGCAAATTTATCTTCAGTAATTTGAAATGAATATTCTGTTCCTTGATCAATAGAACCTTTAACACCGTCACTTAAAACTGATGAAACTTCTTCTATTGGAGTATAAACTCCTAGTAAAGGATCTAAATATTGATTTACAATACCAGTCACGGTATCATTGACATCAGAACGAAAAACTAATCTTGCTAAATCAGGATCATCTAGATCAGTCACAGAAACAGTATTGTTCTTTAATTGATATACTAAATAACCTTGAAAAGTATACGCAGAATCAGTAAGCAGATTTGATGGTTTAGTAATATATGGATCCTTTTCTATATAATTTTCATTTAAATTATTAGAAGTTGAACCATTTGATAATGTAAAGATAAGTTCTTTATTTAATTCTCTAACTTCTAAATCTGGTGCATCAGGACCATTTAGAATATTAAAATTATTATCAAATAATGCTTGTGCCTCTCTATCATAAATCTTAACCAGAGCAATAGAGGCTGTTTGACCACCAGATTTTGCTCGTGCCCAAACCACACCAGTTGTTATTTCATTAACTGCACCAGGTTGTAGTGTAAAAGGACCTGCTGATTGTAAAAATCTTCTATCTGCAGGAATATTCCCAGCAGTTTGTTCAGTCCATTCAAGACCTGCAAAAGCATCATCTGAAGTTCCAGGAAACATAAAATTACATTGATCAGTAGTTGACCCTTGTCCGGAACCATGACCATCACCTCCATATGTCATAGGGACATTATCTTTCCAAATTCCTCTTAAGTAATTATAAAAATGTGTTCCTTGAGAAGGATTGCCAATAACGGTAAAATCATTATTATAATAAACAAACTTAGACATAATGATTTGTTCATTATTCTCATCTATAGTCCCATCTCTATCATTATCAATACCATCATTAGGATCAGCTAATGGTCCTTGAAAAAAATCTACTCCAATTGCAGGGGGATTAAAACCATATCCTGCTGCACCTTCATCTTCAGCATCTCCATTGTAACAAAAACCTAAACCAAGACCAACATCACACCCCACATAATCATCTAGATAATAGCCTAAATCAGGATCAACCCATTGACCAAAATACGTGTCATTTAATGGAAGTGTAGATCTGTTAATAATTTTATAATTATAAAAAGTCATATCATTAACTTCGTTATCGGCTGTAAATCCAAATGCTTGAGCATGAATTTCTAATCCTAAAGGTGAAGCTTCTGTCTCCCCATGAATATTACCTTGATCATTAAAAATCCACCATAAAGTTTGATCTCCAAACAATCGCGCATTATCATTTGATCCGCTAATATTATAATCAGGATAATCACCATCATAAGGATTATACAATCCTCCGTCCTGACCAGCATCATAAAAAGGAGCTAGATTAAAATCTTGACCTAAAGCAGGGTCTCCATGTGCTGGCCAATTTTCTATAATATCTGGCATTACATATGTAGGATCTAAATAATTAGCTGCATGCTCTTCTACATCAGTTCTACTAATTTTAAAATGTTTATCCCATTCATTACATTCTTCTGGAGATATTGTAGCTGTTGTTGTGTTTAAAGGGCCAGTCCAAAAATCGCTTCCTCCTTGTCTATAAGTCATTGCTGCAACTTTTAGCTGTCCTCCTGCATCTACACCACCAATCCATAAAGCTCCAGCAAACATAGAATGCTTATTACCATCTTTTGGAATCTCATATCTCGCATCATCTAAATTCCACCACATATCACCAGCAGCCATAATAGTTGTTCTAACATTATTAACATCTAAATCTGTTTTTGATATAGATGGAGCACAACCTGAAGCAATTTTTGTATATACAACAGTACTAATATTTGGGTTTGGAATATTTTCTTTTGCAAAAACACTAGTACAGACTAATGCCAATGTCAAAGAAATTATTTTCTTTGAGTTATTAATCATATATGCTATATTTTTCATATTACTAATTTCTTCTTTATTTAAAATTGAAAACTTAAACCAGCTCTTACCATTCTTGGTAAACTATAATTATTAGGATTATTTACTGCCAGTGAATAAAGATACCTAAATGCATCAGGACTATTTTGTGCATCAATAGAATTTTGAGCAGCTGAAGAAGATAGATAACCATCATCATCAGGGTTCCCAGTTGCTCTGTAAACACTAATTATATTTTTTGCATCCAATAAATTTTGGATCTGGACATAAACATTAACATTAGAACTTTTTTTATCAGACCATTTAATTTCAAATTCTTTATTAATTTTTGCACTTATTCTAAACTGCCAAGGAAGACGTGAACCATTTAAACTTCCTTGTAAAGTAGATCTATCATTAATTCCATCTGCAGCTTCTTGTGTTATGTTAGCTTGCTTACTATATGGTGTTCCAGAACCTGCTGAGAGAACCATATTAGCACCTGCATTTGCAAAGATATTCTTACCAAACCAAACTGGACCATCATAATCTTTTCCTGAACCATAATGATAATCAACAGAAGCAGAAAGTGCATGACGTTGATCAAATGCCAACGGAATCGTAGATCTTAGATTTGGTTGACCAGTGTTTACTAAACTTTGACCAGATGATGCGCTAGATCCTGTTCCATCAGCAAATTGCAAAGTATAATTAGCCGTCATACTTATATTATTTGTTCTTCTTAAATCAAAGTTGACAGACATTCCTTTTACTGTTCCAAAATCAATATTTCCATAAGATAAATACTGAGCTGGATAAGCTCCTAAAACATTAACTACTTGTATCATATCTCTTAATTCTTTGTAAAATACAGATATCTTTAATGCAGAACGCAATGACAACGTCTTGGCAAACCCTAATTCATAATCTACAGTTTTTTCTGACTTTAAATTAGGATTATTTAATAATGCTCCTACTCTATCAGCCATAAATAAATAATCTACTGGCTCTAATCTATTAGATTGTGGTGGACGTTGAGTTAAGACATCATAGTGAGCGAAGAATTGAGCTTCATCAGAAATAGGAAAAGAAAAAGCAATTCTTGGCATAAATATTGTCTCTGGAGTGTAATCTTCAAAAGCATTATCAACATTAACTTCACCTTTTAATGCAGCTTCAGGATCCTGAAGATATGGTTGAATTTGTCCTCCAGCTTCTTCTGCTAGTAAATTAGGATCAGAAATTTGAAGTCCCTGAGCATTATACCATGTATCATTATCTCTATAACCAACAATAGACGAAGGATTAGAAACATCATCTACATATACAACATAATCATCTCCTATTGTTGAAGGATGACCACTAGGAGCTAAATCATCCCAAAAAGTTCCTAAAGCATTTTGAGCTCCTTTAGTAAAAGATTGATGTAATAAGTATTTATCAGATAATATTTTTTGATTTGCATCATATCTATCTATTCTTAGTCCAATATTAAAAATCAAATCTTCTATTGCAAACTTATCTTGAATATATCCTGCTGTATAAATAGGATTAAAAGATGCTACTTCTCTTGTATAATTATCATATATATCTTTCTTCTCAAAGAAGTCTTTAAGAGTTGGGTTACTATTTAACTTGTTTCCAAATATATCATATCCATAATAATACACTAAACTTGAACCACTATTTAAAAGCTCATCTTGACTAAACATGTCAATACTAAATTGATTCGGTAGTAAAGAATCAATATCAATAAAAAGTGTTGAAGTAGCGTCTAATCCTAAAGATTCTCTTAATGATCTATCGAACCATGATTGTTCATCTGCTACATATAGTCTGCCAAAATTAACTGTATCTTGATAAACTCCAGTTAAAGGATCAATTACAGGATTTGGCTTACTTAAATCTCTTTGTAAAATATGTTTATTAGTTTGCTGTCTCATTAATCCCCACATTCCCATTGGACCCATACCCCAGTAAGAATCATCTCTTTGTTCAAATTCAAAACCAAAAGAAAACTCATGATTTTTAATGTCAGCAGATCCAGAAGCTTTAAATGTAGTTTGAGTATTTTCCTGTTTAGCTGCTGTTGTATACATAGTCCCATGATTACCATATAGAGAATACACTGAAGCGGGTAAATTTCCATTTCGTAGGCCTTGACCTTTTAAATCAGCTGCAGTTCTAATAACTCCATCATTTTGAGTACCTACAAATGATGTTAAACCATAATCACTAAACATCGTATAATAAGCATTAGTATAATTTGATAAATCAGTATTTGTAAATTGATTTTCTGTAAAAGTATACAGAGTATCACCCCAACCTTGATGAATTTGACCTGTGTAAATTATACCTGTTGTAGAATCAATAGCAGCAGAAGATCCATAAATTTTTTGCGTATAAGTGTTAAATTCCCCAACATATCCATATTTAAATAAATCAAATTGATGATCAGCATCAGTAAAAGTATATTGATTATTTGTATAATCACCTTGTATAGTAAAGAAGGCGTTTTTAATTGTTGCCGCACTATTCTCTTCATTAGATTCTTCGGATCCAAATTTTTGAGTTAACTTTCCAAATAATCTATATGTAGTTTGAGATGACTCTCTATTATTTGCTGAAGAAAACATAGAGCGCCATCCAGAAAAATCTCTACTAGTTCTAGAATAAAACGTTCCACCTAAAGAAAGAAAAGTATTATTAGAAGGTTTAAAATCTATTTTTCCAGAAACATTAAATCGTTTTTCATTAGAATTCACTCTTGCTTGAACATTTTCAAAATCATCAGAAGTTAAAAAATCTGATGTACTTAAAAACCCAGCAGCTGAATTAGGAGCAATTTTAAAAGGATTATTTTGTAATTTCTTGAGAACATCATCTTTCACTTTCCACCTTCCTATTGCTGAAGGGTCTGTATCGTCTACATCTCTAAATTCTCCAGAAATAAAATAACCAAGAATGGAGCTACCTTTAGTTCCATCAGAATTCCTTTTTCTTAATATAGGTCCAGATAGGCCAAAACCTAATAAATTATAATTATACTTATCAAATAAAGAGGATGATTCCAACTCTATTCCACCCACAAACTTATTAGAAGGGCCTTTCGTTGTTACTGCAATAATTCCACCAGTTGCATCACCATATTGAGCAGGAAGACCTCCTGTTACAACTGTAATCTGTTCTATTCCAGAAGTAGGAACTCCAAGCGCTCCTCTAACCTTAATACCATCAACATAGTACGCAGTGGCATTTTCTCTGGATCCACGCATATTAACAGCATCTCCCTCATCTTTTTGATATATACCAGCAGTAGTAGAAGCTACTGAAGCTACACTTCTTGTTGGTAAGGCAACAATTTCTTCAGCAGTTTTTGTTTCTCCAGATAAATTATCTTGATCTAATAAAGGTTTTTTATACTCAATAATTTTTATTTCACCAAGAGCCACACCTTCTTGAAGTTTAACGTCTTGAAAAGTTATTTTATTTGCCGAGATAATAACTCCGGTTATTTCTATTGTTTGATAACCTACAAAAGTAGCTTTTACTGAGTAGCTTCCAGGCTCAATAGGTTTGATTGTATATTTACCATCAAAATCAGTTGTTGTACCTGCGTATTGACTTCCTCCTTTTTCAATAATAATATTAGCAAAAGGAATTGGCTCGCCACTCATCACATCACTTATCACCCCTTTCAGTGTTCCGGTTTGGGCAAAAGCCAAAGAAGTAAAACAAACTAATGCAACAATTGAATAAATTTTTCTCAACATAATATAATGTTTCGTTTAAATGTAATTTTAATAAATTCTAAAGTCTGTAAATATATTAAAAAAACCTTAAAAAAAATTAAATAAAATCCATTTCTTTTTCTTAAAATTGCACTAATGAACAAATACAAAATAATACTCATATTCTCCATTATTCTGATCTCATGTAACGATAGTAATGATTACATTAAAAATGTTTATGTAGATATTGATATTGATCTTAGTCTTCCTGAATTTAGTAATATTAATACAGTTGGAAATGTTATTTTTATTGAAGGGGGAAATAAAGGAATTATCATATATCATTATGCTAATTTTGAGTATAAAATATATGATAGAAATTGTAGTTATGAGCCTTCATTACAATGCTCATATATAGACTCTATCCAATCTTCTATTGCGCTATGCGGATGTTGTTCTTCGGTATTTTTACTGGATCAAGATGGCGTAGCAGCTAATAGCCCTGCATTACTTCCTCTTAAACAATATAACTATACATTAAATAATAGCTTACTTCATGTATTTAACTAATACCTATAATATTCTGGTTTATATGGCCCTTCAACTTTAACCCCAATATAATCAGCCTGATCTTTACGTAATTCCTCTAACTCTACACCAATTTTCGCAAGATGTAAACGAGCAACCTTTTCATCAAGATGTTTTGGTAACATATATACCTTATTTTCGTATTTTTCGGTATTTTGCCAAAGTTCTAATTGAGCTAAAACTTGATTAGTAAATGAATTTGACATCACAAATGAAGGATGTCCAGTTGCACAACCAAGATTAACTAACCTACCTTCAGCTAATAAAATAACATCTTTATTATTAACAGTATAAATATCAACTTGAGGTTTAATAGTATTTTTAGTGTGACCCCAATTATCATTTAGCCATGCGACATCAATTTCATTGTCAAAATGACCAATATTACAAACAATAACCTTATCTTTCATAGCCTCAAAATGATGCCCCTGTATAATATCTTTATTTCCAGTAGTAGTAACAACAATATCTACATCTCCAACAACATTCTCCATTCTTTTTACAGCAAACCCATCCATAGCAGCTTGAAGCGCGCAAATAGGATCAATTTCAGTAACAATTACTCTAGCTCCAGCCCCTCTTAATGAAGCTGCAGAACCTTTACCTACATCACCATAACCAGCTACAACAGCAACTTTACCAGCCATCATAATATCAGTTGCTCTACGGATAGCATCAACTAATGATTCCTTACACCCATATTTATTATCAAACTTAGACTTAGTAACAGAATCGTTAATATTAATTGCTGGAAGTGTTAAGGTCCCGTTCTCCATTCTCTCATATAGTCTATGAACACCAGTTGTTGTCTCTTCAGATAAACCTTTTATTTCATCACAAAGTTTAGGGAACCTATCTAAAACCATATTTGTAAGATCCCCACCATCATCAAGAATCATATTTAAAGGCTTTTTATCACTAAATGCATTTAGTGTCTGTTCAATACACCAATCAAACTCCTCTTCATTCATTCCTTTCCAAGCAAATACAGGTATACCAACAGCAGCAATAGCGGCTGCGGCCTGATCTTGTGTTGAAAAAATATTACATGAAGACCAACTAACCTCTGCTCCTAAATGAACTAATGTCTCAATTAAAACCGCAGTTTGAATTGTCATATGAAGACAACCAGCAATTCTTGCTCCTTCTAATGGTCTTGAATCTCCAAACTCTTCTCTAATTGACATCAAGCCTGGCATCTCAGACTCAGCTAAAACAATTTCTTTTCTTCCCCATTCGGCAAGACTAATATCTTTTACTTTGTAATTCATGATTATGTTGTTAAAATTTGGATGGCAAATATACTAATATTATTACATTTGTTTTATGAGTTTATTATTTTTAAAAAAAGACGGAGAATCAACAATTGCAGTTTGGAAAATTACAGAATCATTTGAAAATTTAAATACTAAACTATACCAAAATGAGATCAATAAATTTAAAAGTAATAAACGAAAATTAGAATATATATGCACTAGACTATTACTAAATGTAATTGATAAAAAATTAAAAATTAGTTATAATAAATATGGAGCTCCAATACTTAACAATAATAAATATATTTCTATTTCACACACTAAAAAATTAATTGCTATTGTAATAAATAAAAATAAAGTAGGAGCTGATGTAGAGTTGATTTCACAAAAAATATTAAAAATTAAATCTCGATTTATCTCAAATAATGATAACGTTTCTTCAAACACAGAAAATCTCACATTAGCTTGGAGCGCTAAGGAATGTATTTTTAAATGGCATCAAAAAGGAAATATTAATTTTAAAGAAGACATTCAAATTAATAAAATCATTAAAGATCCAAATTTTGAAATTTATACTAAATTTCAAAATCAAGAACTAATTTTAAATTATGAAGAAATAAATAATCACTTTTTAGTGTATTTTTGCAAATAGAAAAATCCAAATGAGTATCTACCAACATATAACTTCGAGTAAAAAAAATAATTCAAAATTATTTGCTATTCTAATTGATCCTGACAAGCAAGACAACAATCAATTAACTGAAATTATTAAAAAAGCAAATGACGCAAAGGTGGACTTATTCTTTGTTGGGGGAAGTTTACTAATAGATGATAGGCTTGATCAATGCATTAAAACTATTAAAGAAAATAGTGAAATTCCGTTACTTTTATTTCCTGGAAATGCTATGCAAGTAAGCAATAAAGCTGATGGGATTTTATTTCTTTCATTAATTTCTGGAAGAAATCCTCATATGCTAATTGGGCAGCAAGTAATTAGCGCGCCAATTCTTAAAAAAACTACTCTAGAAATTATTTCAACTGGCTATATGCTAGTTGATAGCGGAGAAGCAACAGCAGTATCATATATGAGTAACACAACGCCTATTCCTTATAGCAAAGACAATATAGCGGCTGCTACTGCAATTGCTGGAGAGATGCTAGGCCTGAAAATACTTTTTCTTGATGGAGGAAGTGGAGCTAAAAAAGCTATCTCTACTAAAATGATAAAAGCAGTTAGTAATCAAATAAACATCCCTCTCATTACTGGTGGTGGTATTACAACCGCAACAAAAGCCATTGAAAATTGTGAAGCTGGTGCTGATATCATTGTGGTTGGAAATGCGATTGAAAAAGAAAATGGATTGATTAGCCAAATTGCTGAAGCAATTCATAATTTCTAAATATTGTATATTTCATAATTAAATTTAACTTCTAAATTATGGATGAATTTTTTAATTCAATAATCAACGAATTTAATTGGAGTCTTTTTGAAATACTCGCTGTTTTATTCAGTATTATTTATGTTACTCTTGCAGCTAAAGAAAGTATTTGGTGCTGGGCAGCTGCTTTAATTAGTGTAAGTATATATATTTATATATGCTTTCAAGCACAATTGTATGCCGAAACAGGATTACAAGTTTTTTATTTTATAATGGCTATATATGGATATTTCTCATGGAGCAAGAGTAATAGCTTATTAAAAATTAATGAATTAGCTATTAGACACCATATCTTAATAATGATTTTAGGATCGCTACTAACATTCCTTCTTGGATTTTACCTTTCGACATATACAGATACTCAACTTCCTATTGTAGATTCATTTACTACAGTTTTTAGCATTATAGCGACATATATGGTAGTAAAAAAAATACTCTCCAATTGGCTATATTTTATAATAATAGATACTGTTTCAATTTACTTATACTTTAGTAGGGATCTTCATTTGACCGCATTGCTCTTTAGTGTATATACCATAATTGCTATAATAGGATACTGGAAATGGAGCCAATTTATTACTGAAAATGAATAAAATTATTATCACAGGCCCTGAATCTAGTGGGAAAACTACTTTAAGTAATGATCTAAAAAAATATTTCAACACAAATTTAGTAACAGAGTATGCTAGAGAATATATTGATAAATTAAATTCAAAATACAATTATGAAGATTTATTAAAAATTGCTAAACAGCAATTAAAAAACGAGAACAAAACCCAATTAACAACGCCTCTTATTTGTGATACTGATTTAATAACAATAAAAATTTGGTCAGAATACAAATACTCTAAATGCGACACATGGATATTACAACATATTAAAAAGCAAAAAAATGAAAGTCGCTTTTATCTGCTCTGCAAACCTGACTTAGAATGGAAATATGATCCGCAAAGAGAAAATCAATTTGATAGAAAAGCAGTTTTTGACATATATATAGATGAATTAGAAGCTTTGAATCATCAATACTTTGTAATTAATAGTCACGATAGACTAAACAAAGCTATTAAAGCACTAAAAAAAATTATTTAATTCTACTTAAATAAATACATTTATTATTTTTGCAGTATCTTTAAAGGGGGTGCCTTAAATATACAGGCTGAGATCATACCCATTGAACCTGACTAGGTAATTCTAGTAAGGAAAATGAGTTAGAAAAAATTACTATACTATACCCTTTTAGTATAATAAGATAAAAATCTTAAGAATGATTAAAAAACTAATTATAATTTTAATATTAATATTTGCTCATACTATACTTTATGGTCAGCAATCAGATTCAATTCAACTAAAAAGAACTCTTGAAGAAGTAAACATAAACGCAATAAGAGCAAATGCAAAAACTCCAATTGCATATACAAACTTATCTAAATCTGAAATTGAAAAATCTAATTTTGGGCAAGACCTCCCTATTTTAATCTCTTTAACCCCTTCAGTTGTGACTTCTTCAGATGCGGGTGCTGGAGTTGGATACACTGGACTAAGAATTAGAGGAACAGATCCTTCTAGAATAAATGTAACAATTAACGGAATTCCTTTAAATGATTCCGAAAGTCAAGGGGTGTGGTGGGTTAATATGCCTGATTTTGCATCATCATTAGATAATATTCAAATCCAAAGAGGAGTTGGGACTTCTACAAATGGAGCTGGTGCATTTGGAGCAAGTATTAATTTAAAAACTATGGGATTAAATAAAAAAGCATATACAATTATAAATAATAGCTTAGGCTCATATAATACAATGAAAAATAATATTGAATTTGGCTCTGGACTTATTAGTGATAAATTTACTTTTGACGCTAGATTATCACAAATCTCATCTGATGGCTACATAGATAGAGCTTCTTCAGAACTCAACTCCTTTTATATTCAAGGATCTTACTATTCAAAAGAATCAGTGCTAAAAGCAATTATATTTTCTGGGCATGAAAGAACATATCAGGCATGGAATGGAGTTCCATTAAGATATTTAGATACCAATAGAACTTTTAATAGCTATACATATGAAAATGAAGTAGATAATTACAACCAGACTCATTATCAGCTTCATTATAATAAACAAATAAATAGCAGTACTTACATGAATATTGCAGGGCACTTTACACACGGAGAAGGGTATTATGAACAAGAAAAATTAGGGGAAAATCTTGCAGATTATAATCTGTCAAATATAGTTATAGGTATAGATACTATTACCTCAACTGATTTGATAAGAAGAAAATGGTTAAATAATGATTTTGGAGGCCTAACTTATTCACTAAATCATTATAAAGAAAATCTAAACTTAATATTAGGAGGTGCTTATAATGAATACAGCGGTCAGCATTATGGAAATATCATATGGTCTGAATACGCAAGTAACGGAAATTACAACCATCAATATTATAAAAATATTGCATCTAAATATGACAACAACATGTTTATTAAGACAAACTACCAAGCATCAAGTGCAACTTTAGTTTTTATTGATTTACAATTAAGAAATATTGAATATAAGTTTAATGGAAGTGATGTTAACGGTAATGTTGGAGAACAATCAATAAACTTGGAATTTTTCAATCCAAAATTTGGTTTAACTCATAAGATTAATGACAAAAAATTATTTTATGTATCTTATGCAGTAGCTAATAAAGAGCCAAATAGAAGTGATTATGTAGAGAGTAGCCCAAACTCTAGACCATTTCATGAAACACTATATGATACTGAAATCGGATTTAAATACAACTCTAAAAACCTGATTTTTAATACCAATATATATCTTATGGAATATGATAATCAATTAATTAAAACAGGTGAAATAAATGATGTTGGGTATGCTACCAGCAAAAATGTTAAGAAATCTTATAGAAGAGGAATAGAAGTTGAAGGGAGCTGCTTATTAACACAAAAACTAAGATGGTCAGCAAACCTAACATTAAGTAAAAATAAGCTTGATACTATGACTCAGTTTATTGACAATTGGGATACAGGAATTCAAGAAGCTGTAAGACATGAAGATACTGACCTTGCATTTTCTCCTAATATAATTTGGTCCTCACAATTATCATATGCAATTAACAATAATACATCAATGAATTTTGTGTCTAAATATGTTGGAGAACAGTATATTGACAATACCTCTTCTGATGACAGGCAACTTGATGATTATTTAATAAACAATCTACAAATTGATTATAATTTAAATAGCAAAATTTTTAATACAGCAAAAGTAAGCATACTAATAAATAATATTTTTGACAATGAATATGTAAGTAATGCATGGTTATATAGATTTATTTCAGAAGGTTTTGATCCAAGAGACAGTGATCACTATGTTACTAAAGATTCCGATTCTAGATATAATATGGCGGGATACTTTCCACAAGCAACAAGAAACTACCTTTTTGGATTAACATTAGGCTTTTAGAGCTTAATCCTCAGCTTTATTAATTATGGAGCTGAGTTTTTTTCTTACTTTTGTAAATAATAATAAAAAACATAATGGAATACAATACAGAAAGAAATCATTTAATTATTCCAGAATACGGTAGACACGTACAAAAGATGGTTGAACATGCTACTCAGATAGCTGATAAAGCTGAAAGGAATAAGTGTGTTAATTCAATAATAGATTTTATGGGTCAAATGAATCCTCATCTTAGAGATGTGAAAGAATTTACTCATAAACTATGGGATCATTTATTCATAATGTCTAAGTTTGAAATAGATGCAGAATCACCATATCCAATTCCTGAGATTGAAAAACTTAAGGAAAAACCTGCAAAAATGCCATACCCTAAAAATAAAATTCGATTCCCTTTTTATGGAGCTGCTCTAGAAAATATGATTCGATTTTCAGTAGCTATGGATGAAGGTCGCCAAAAAGAAATCATGACAGGAATGATTGCAAATCATATGAAAAAATCTTATCTTTTATTTAACAAACATTCTGTTAGTAACGACACTATTAAACTTCACCTTTATCAACTTTCAGAAAATAAGCTAAAACTTGCTGATGATTTTGAATTTATTAGATCTCAAAGTGTAGTAAATAAAAACACACCTAAGCCTTATAAAAAGAAATTCAAGAAAAGACGTTAAATGACTACATTTAAAGTTAAAGGGGGTTATAGATTAAGTGGAGACATTTATCCACAAGGAGCAAAAAATGAAGCTCTCCAAGTATTATGTGCAGTATTATTAACTTCAGAAGAAGTAATAATTGAGAATATTCCTGATATTCGAGACGTAAATATCTTAATTAAACTTTTAAAAGATTTAAATGTTAAGGTAGAAAAAAAATCATCCTCAACTTATAGTTTTAAATCAGATAATGTTGATGTAAACTATCTTTCTAGTGAAGATTATAAAGAAAAAAGCAGCTCAATAAGAGGCTCAATAATGATGATTGGACCGCTTCTTGCTAGATTTGGAAAAGGATTTATCCCAAGACCTGGAGGTGATAAGATTGGTAGAAGAAGATTAGATACCCACTTTCATGGATTTGAAAAACTTGGAGCAAAATTTGATTATGATAGTAAAGAAGAGTTTTATAGAGTAACTGCCAATGAGTTAAAAGGAACCTATATGCTTTTAGAAGAGGCTTCTGTTACTGGAACAGCTAATATTATTATGACAGCCGTTCTTGCTAAAGGAACTACAACTATATATAATGCAGCGTGTGAGCCTTATCTACAACAATTATGCAAAATGCTGAATAGTATGGGGGCAGATATTTCTGGTATTGGATCTAACCTTATAAAGGTTAACGGCGTTCAAACCCTTACTGGATGTAGACATAAAATCCTTCCTGATATGATTGAAATTGGTAGTTTTATAGGATTAGCTGCAATAACTAAATCGGAACTTACTATCAAAAATGTATCATATGATAATCTTGGAATAATACCTTCTATCTTTCAAAAGCTTGGTATAAAACTTGAAAGAAAAGGAGACGATATGTATATCCCTTATCAAGAAAATTATACTGTTCAAAGCTTTATTGATGGATCTATATTAACAATATCAGATGCACCATGGCCTGGATTTACTCCTGATTTATTGAGTATTATACTAGTAGTAGCTTCACAAGCAAAAGGGAGTGTTTTAATACATCAAAAAATGTTTGAATCACGACTTTTCTTTGTAGACAAACTTATAGATATGGGAGCACAAATTATATTATGTGATCCACATAGAGCAACAGTAATAGGATTAAATCATGCCTCCAAATTTAAAGCAACTACTATGGTCTCCCCAGATATTAGAGCTGGAGTCTCTTTATTGATTGCAGCCCTTGCTGCAGATGGAGAAAGTACAATTCATAATGTTGAACAAATAGATAGAGGCTACCAAAATATTGATCAAAGACTAAACGCTCTTGGAGCTAAAATTACACGAATAAACTAAAAAAAATGAGTAAAATAAAGATTATACTAATCATTCTATTATTAAGTAATAATTTAATTTACAGTCAAGAAATTGGAACAAATATTGGTGATAAAGCTCCTAAACTTTCATATAACAACCCTAATGGGGAGCAAATGAGCTTATCAAATATTAAAAACAAATTAATCCTTATAGACTTTTGGGCTTCATGGTGTAAACCTTGCAGAAGAGAAAACCCTAACTTAGTAGACGCCTATAAGAAATATAATAAAACAAAATTCAAAGATGGAAACGGGTTGGAGATTTACAGCTTGTCATTAGATCAAAAACAAGAAGCTTGGGTTAAAGCTATTAATCAAGATCAGCTGTTTTGGGAATACCATGTCTCAGATTTAGGAGGCTGGCAATCCGAGGGATCTCAAAAATATGGTATTCGTAGTATCCCCTCAAATATCCTGATCAATACTAAAGGAATAATTATTGCAAAAAACCTTAAAGGCAAAGCACTACATACATTTCTCGATTCTCAAAAAAAATAACTGTCAAATTGTCTATATATTTCTTGTTGGCAAAGTTTTTGCAATATTGATATTAAAACTATATTATTTAAAAAATGTATACTAAAAAAACAAAGAAGTCTTCATTAAATCAAAAGAAAGAAAAAAAATCTTCAAAAACTGAGGAGAAAACTATTAGTATAGAGGAGCAGTTATTAATAGAAAAAGATAAAAGCTTAAGATTATTTGCAGAATTTGATAATTTTAGGAAAAGAACAGCAAAAGAAAGAATTGAACTTTTTAGCACGGCTAGTAAAGACATTATGGCCTCTTTACTGCCAATACTTGATAATTTTGAAAGATCCTTTAAAGCAAATAATCCTAAAGATGATGATGGTATTGTATTGATATATAATCAACTTAAAGCTGAACTTGAAAAGAAGGGATTAAAAGAAATTGAAAACCCAGTCGGAAAAACACTTGATACAGATTTTCATGAAGCAATAACAAATATACCTACAGAAAAGAAAAAGGATAAAGGCAAAATTGTTGATGTAATTGAAAAAGGGTATCTACTATCAAGTAAAGTCCTTAGGTATGTCAAAGTAGTAGTAGCAAATTAAAATATAACTTATGTCAAAGAAAGATTATTATGATGTTTTAGGAGTTAGTAAAAGTGCTGACAATAAAGAAATTAAAAAAGCATATAGAAAGATTGCAATCAAATATCACCCTGATAAAAATCCTGACAACAAACAGGCCGAAGATAAATTTAAAGAAGCTGCTGAAGCCTACGAAGTCTTAAGTAGTAATGAAAAGAGACAACAATATGACCAATTTGGTCATGCCGGCATGAGAGGAAATGCAGGAGGAGGGTTTGGAGGCGGGATGAATATGGATGATATCTTTAGTCAATTTGGAGATATTTTTGGGGGTGGTGGATTTGGTGGATTTGGCGGTGGAAGAAGCAGTGGTAGAAGAGTAATAAAAGGATCTAATCTAAGAATCAAACTCTCATTAAACCTAAAAGAAATTCTTGAGGGAGTAGATAAAAAGATTAAAGTTAATAGACTTATAAGCGCTGAAGGAGTGACATATGATACTTGCCGTACTTGTCAAGGAAAAGGACAGGTTACACGTATTAGCAATACAATCTTAGGACAAATGCAAACTGCTAGCACGTGTCAAACTTGTGGCGGTGCAGGTAAATCAATTAAAGATAGACCAAGCGGGAGTGATAGTAACGGAATGATAAAACAGCAAGAGACTGTTAAAATAACGATTCCTGCTGGAGTTGAAGATGATATGCAGCTTAAAGTAAGTGGTAAAGGAAATGCAGCTCCTTTTGATGGTATAAATGGCGATCTACTAGTTCTAATATCAGTAGAAGAACACGAAAAACTAATTAGAGATGGAAAGAATCTTCATTATGACCATTATATAAGTTTTGCTGATGCAGCTCTTGGAACATCTACTCAAATACCTACTATTACAGGAAAGGTAAAAATTAAACTAGAAAACGGAATACAAAGCGGAAAAATTTTAAGATTAAAATCACAAGGACTTCCATCTGTAAATAGTTATGGAAAGGGAGATCTGCTTGTTCATGTAAATGTTTGGACACCTCAAAAGATAAGTTCTAATGAGAAAAAATTCTTTGAAGAAGCTAAATCATCAAAAAGCTTTCAACCTCAACCTACCAAAAATGACAAATCCTTCTTTGATCGAGTTAGAGAAATGTTTGGATAAATGAAAAAAGGAATATTACTTTCTGTTGAAGATGTTATAAAAAAGTATGGTGATTATACTGCTTTAAATAAAGTCAATATATCCGTTCCTAAATCAAGCATCTATGGGTTATTAGGCCCAAACGGAGCTGGTAAAACTACTCTTATGCGAATTATTAATCAGATTACTGCTCCAGATCATGGGACAATTATTTTTAATGGTGAAAAACTCAATAAGAATCACATTAAAGATATTGGGTATCTACCAGAGGAAAGAGGTTTATATAAAAAAATGAAAGTTGGTGAACAAGCCCTCTATTTAGCACAACTAAAGGGTATGTCATATCATGAAGCAAAAGAAAAACTTAAATACTGGTTTGAAAAATTAGAGATAACACACTGGTGGTCCAAAAGAGTTGAAGAATTATCAAAGGGAATGGCTCAAAAAATTCAATTTGTAGTAACTGTCATTCACAAACCAGAATTATTAATCTTTGATGAACCTTTTAGTGGTTTTGATCCTATAAATGCAGCAATTATTAGAAAAGAAATATTACAGCTACGAGATAATGGGACTACGATTATATTATCTACTCATAGAATGGAATCTGTAGAGGAAATTTGTGACCATATAGCGCTTATTAATGATTCAAAAACTATTTTAGAAGGTCCAATAGAAAAAATTAAAGAAGACTTTCAACCCAATACCTATGAAGTTAGTTTAGATACTAATAATTTAGTGTCTTCTAATCAATTTAAAATCCTGTCGCATGATAAAAACACTTATAAAATTAAAATTAATGAAGGGTTTTTGGTAAAGCAAACAATAGATATTATAAATAAAGAACATAAAATATTATCCTTCAAAAAAGATTCTGCTAGTGTGGAAGAAATCTTCATTAAATCTATAAAGGATGAATAAAATATTTCTCATTATAAGAAGAGAGTACCTAGTAAGGGTAAAAAAGAAATCATTTATTATAATGACAATTTTAGCACCTATTTTAATGGCTAGTTTAATTATTGTTCCCGTTTTCTTAGCAAACCAAGATCAACAAAATAGATTAATCGCTGTAAGTGAAGATGATACTAAATACTCGAGTAAAATTAATGATACTGATAATATTAATTTTGAAATAATCACTGAAGATGAATCTGAAAAAATAAGAAAAAACCTCACCGACTCTCCATACTACGCGATTTTAGATATTAAAAATGACACATTCACCCTCTTTGCTTCGCAACAAATAGGATTAAATATAAGAAATTCAATTCAGAATCAACTTGAAAAAATTATTGAAAGAGAGAAACTTAAACAAGCTGGTATTGATATTAAAATTATTGAAAATTCAAAAACTAAAATTAACATTGAAACAAAGATTATTGATGCTAAAGGTGAAGTAACTGATTCCAATACAGAAGCTAGTATCGGTATTGGATTTATTACAGGTATTTTAATATACATGTTTATATTTATGTACGGAACAATGGTAATGAGAGGGGTAATTGAAGAAAAAACAAATCGTATAGTTGAAATTATAATATCCTCTGTTAAACCATTTCAGCTTATGATGGGTAAAATAATAGGAGTTGCTCTTGTAGGATTAACACAATTTATTTTATGGATTTTACTTACTATCATTATTTCCTCTTTTGCTGAATTATTTTTAATAGATGCTGCAGAAATTAGCAATAACACAGACACTATAAATCAATCTTTGATCTTAGATGAAATTACTAAATTAACTGGAGGAATTGATTTAATAAAAATATTTTTCTGTTTTATTTTCTTTTTTTTATTTGGGTATTTAATGTATAGTGCATTATTTGCAGCTGTAGGATCAGCTGTTGATGCCGAAGCTGATACACAACAATTTGTACTTCCCATTACTATTCCATTAATTTTAGCTTTTATACTAATTCAACCAGTTATGGATAATCCAGATGGAACATTGGCATTTTGGCTTTCAATGAATCCATTAACATCTCCTGTGATTATGATGGTTCGGTTACCATTTGGTGTAGATATATGGGAACTTGTATTATCAATGGTTTTACTAATACTAGGTTTTATTATAACTACCTATTTAGCTGCAAAAATATATAGGACTGGAATACTAATGTACGGTAAAAAAATAAGCTATAAAGAGCTATGGAAATGGCTCACTTATAAGGGTTAATTATACTGTTTTTGACTAAAAACATGCATTTTTCTATCAATTTTCATAAAAAAACACGTTTATTTTTAAAAAAAATTAACAAGTTAAAGCTCTGATTATGAGCTTTTTAACAATGATACCCACAATGTAATGTTAAAAAAGTGGGCTTTCTATTAGGCTTGTTTTAATTGAGTAGTTTATCTTTGCCGGGTATTAACTAATTAAATAATAACTATGAAAAAGAATTTACGAAACATATTAGCCCTTGCATTGGGTCTAATGACAACTGTATCTTTTGCTCAGGACTGGAATGTAGATTCTAGAACTAGAATAGATGTGAGTGGTGATATGGATAAAATGTCTACGTCACAAAGAGTAACTGTTGGTACTGCCTGGGGTGGTTCTGACTGGGGTATCGTTTTAAGTAGTGATGTAAACTACACAACTAACGATAACTCTGAAGTAAACGCTGAAGTTTATGAAGCATATGCAACTACTAACCTTTTTGGATTTGCTACAATGAACATTGGTCGTCAAGCATTATCTTATGGTTCTGGTGTATTTGTTGGAACAAATGACTGGTCAGCAAACAGAAATACTGTTGATGGTATGACTTTTGCAATTGACAATGATTTTGTTGGATTAGACTTAGGTTTAAACAATGACAATGATGGAGCTGGAAATGGAACTGACCGTATGTGGTTAAACGCTTCTAAGTCTTCTGGAGACTGGAGTGCTAACTTATTCTACAGTGCAGTAACTGCTAACGAAGGTAACGAAGTAAACCAAATGGGTCTAGACTTTGCATATACAGCAATGGGTGGAGCTTTAACTCTTGATGTTTCTTATAACACTACAGCTAACGGTGTAGATGAAGATGGAGATATGATGGATGTTTCTGGTACTTATACAGTGAATGATGATATGTCATTAACTGCTGGTAGAACTTCTGTTGGAGAAAATGGATTTGCTTATGGAGCCGGTGGTAACATGTCAGGTGACTGGATGTCTAACGGTAACTTAGGTGCTCTTTCTGCTGATCAAGAAAACATGTACATAGGTGGTTCTTACAACATGGGTGCTTTTTCTTTAGGAGCTACAATGCATACAGTAACTAACACTACAGATGATACTTACGAAAGAAAAGCTACTGAAGTTTCTGTAGGTTATTCATTAGGAGACAATGCTGCATTATCATACAAAATGGTAACTGACAACAATGGTGGTGCTGAAGACACTAATTACAACTGGTTAACTTTAACTGTTACTCCGTAATTACAGACTAATAAATTCTAAAAAAGAGCTGCAATTTGCAGCTCTTTTTTTTTTATCTTGTATCTAGCAGTTAACAACAAGGTGTTAAGAAAACTTGGAAGATTAATTGTACAGTATCAATAGCTTTACTATCTTGCGACCAATATTAATATTAAATTTTAAACAATGAAAAAAGTATTTTTTACAGCAGCTCTTGCAATGACTACGTTATTTGCTTCTGCACAATTCATGGTAATTACTACAGTTCAGGAAGCTTCTGATGAAGCTGAAGGTTTTGAAATGGAGCAAGTAACTGAGAACATTGGTCTTGGTTATATGCTGAATGACAAAATAACTGTTGGTTTACAAAGATCAGGTGAAGATGTAAATGGTGATGCTAAATTTGACTTATGGGCTCGTTACAGCTTTGGAGATAATATGTGGGCAACTGTTCAAGCACCATCAGAAGAATCAAGCGACAACCTATCAGTAGGTGTTGGATATTCTTTAAATGTATGGAGTACATTATACGTTGAGCCAAGCTATACTATGAAATTAGATAGTGATAGTGATGAAGACGGAACGCTTAACTTAGGATTAGCTTACAGATTCTAAACAAAATTTTAAACTTTAAAAAACCACCTTATAGGTGGTTTTTTTTTGCTTTAATTTTTATTTAGAGAAAAGTTCTTTAGAAAGCAATAATGCTTTAGTAATACCATTTACATTAGATCCTCCAGCAGTTGAATAATAAGGCTGTCCTCCTCCAGAACCAGATATCTCTTTTGCTATATTATTTATAAAATCAGAAGAGTTATAGCCTTGAGAGACTAAATCATCTGATATCATTAAACTAATTAATGCTTTATTATTCGATTTAACAGCAAGCACAACTACAAGTTTAGTTTTGGAACGAAGAATAGATGCTATCTCTTTCATAGAAGATGGATTTAATTCTAGCTCCTTAGAAACAAAATTAATACCACTAATTTCTACAGTTTCATCTAGAAGCTTATAAGACAAAGTTACTAAAGCTTCTTTTTGGAAATATTTTAATTCTTTTTCAAGAATTTTATTGTCTTTCTTTAACTTTTTGATTGAACCAAGAAGGTCTTTATTCTTTAAAGTTAATTCAGCATGTTTCACCAAATCATCTTGCTTATTTAGATAATCTAGTGCCACCACACCGGTTATAGCCTCAATTCTTCTAATTCCAGAAGCTACTGATGCTTCGCTAGTTATCTTAAGCAAACCTATTTCTCCAGTATATTTAACATGAGTTCCGCCACATAATTCTTTTGAAGAGTCAAACTCAATAAGCCGAACCTTATCTCCATACTTCTCTCCAAATAACATAAGTGCTCCTAATTTTTTAGCTTCAGATAATAAAATATCATTAGATACATCTAGAGATATGTTATTAAGAATTTTACTATTAATTTCTTGTTCAATTTCTTTTAATTGCTCTTTGGTAACACTAGAGAAATGAGAGAAATCAAAACGCAAATAGGAATCTGATACCAAAGATCCTTTTTGCACAACATGATTACCTAAAATATTTCTTAATGTATCATGAAGCAAATGTGTAGCAGTATGATTTCTTGAAATTCCTAGCCTCCTATCTTTATCAATGGATGCTAAACATGGTGATGATAGTTCGACAGGTAATTTATCAACAATTTGATAAATCAGATTATTTTCTTTTTTAGTGTCTATAACTCTAATCTTTTCGTTTTCAAAGATCAGAAATCCAGTATCTCCAATCTGACCTCCTCCTTCAGCGTAAAATGGTGTTTTATCTAAGGTAATATGATACAGAGATTGGTCCTTAACAGAAGAAATCCTATATCTAGAGATAGTTGTTTTAAAATCAAGAGATTCATAGCCTACAAAATCTTCATTACTATTTTCTAAAAGAACTTTCCACTGTCCAACATCATTATCTGCTGTTTTTTTTGATCTATCCTGTTGTTTTTTCATCTCAATATCAAATTCATTTTCATCAAAATCTATATTCTTTTCTTTTAAGATAAGCTTTGATAGATCTTTCGGAAATCCATAAGTATCATATAATTCAAATACCTGAACTCCAGAAATAAGAGAGGAGTTAGCAGTAAAATCTTCTATTCTTTTTAATCCTGAAGCTAATGTTCGAAGAAATGATTCCTCCTCTTGTTTAATAACATTCTTAATTAAATCTTTCTGAACTATTAATTCATTGTAATGATCTCCAAGTACTAAAACCAAAACATCGACTAACTCAAAAATAAAAGGGGTTTTAAGATCTAGGAAAGTATATGCATAACGAATCGCTCTTCTTAAAATTCTTCTAATAACATAGCCTGCCTTTACATTAGAAGGTAACTGATTATCTGCTATTGAAAACGCAACCGCTCTAACATGATCAGCAATAACACGCATAGCTATATCAACCTTACTGTTATCACCATATCTTTTATCAGATAAATCTGCAATTCTTTGAATCAATGATTGAAAAATATCAGTATCGTAATTAGATCTTACATTTTGTGTAATCATACATAAACGCTCAAAACCCATTCCTGTATCAACATGATGAGTGGAAAGCTTATTTAGAGTACCATCATTGTTTCTATTATATTCCATAAATACAAGGTTCCAAATTTCTATAACATCTGGATGGTCCTTATTTACCAATTCACTGCCAGCAACACTACCTAACTGATATTCTGGTCTATTATCATAATGAATTTCTGTACATGGGCCACAAGGACCAATTTCTCCCATCTCCCAGAAATTATCATTTTTATTTCCAAAAATTATCTTATCCTCATTAACATATTTCTTCCAATATTTTAATGATTCAGAATCAATAGCAACTTTGTCATTATCATTACCTTCAAAAATTGATACATATATCCTGTCTTTATTAAGATTACATTTATCTACTAGAAAATTCCAAGCTAAAGAGATTGCGGTCTCTTTAGAATAATCTCCAAATGACCAGCTACCAAGCATCTCAAACATAGTATGATGATATGTGTCATGACCAACCTCTTCTAGATCATTATGTTTACCAGAAACTCTAATACATTTTTGAGAATTAGCAACTCGCTTAAATTTTGGAGTATCAATATCTAAAAAATAATTTTTAAATTGATTCATTCCGGCATTTGTAAACATTAAAGTTGGATCATTTTGCACGACAATTGGAGCTGAGCATATAATATCATGATCATTTGCTTTAAAAAATTCTAAAAATAATTTTCTTAGATCGTTAGAGTTCATGTAACTATATTTTAAAGCTTTAGTTTAATAATCTGCTGGAAATCAATATTCTTTAATAGCTTATCTAATGTAATATTACTAAATTTGTACTAATTAATTTGATATGGCAAAGATAAAATATTATTACGATACCAAAACATTAAGTTATAAGCGAATTAAACTATCTAAATTAGAAAAGACTAAAAGATACCTGTCATTTTTCTTCTCTAGTATTTGTTTCTCAATAGTTATAATTGTACTTTTTTTTAAATTCTTTGATAGTCCTAAAGAAAAAAAATTAAAAAACGAAATTACCAACCTTATAAGTCAATATAAAGTCATTGATGATAACATGAAACAAATAGAGATAGTTCTTGATGATATTCAGTTAAGAGATGATAATGTATACAGAACAATTTTTGAAGCAGATCCTATACCAAATTCAATAAGAAAACAAGGTTTTGGAGGAGTTAATAGGTATAAGAAACTTGAAGGATATTCAAATTCAAAAATTATAATTAATACAACTAAGAAGATTAATCAATTAACAAAGCAGTTATATCTTCAATCAAAATCCTTTGATGAAATTATTAATCTAGCTATTAATAAAACAGAGATGTTATCATCAATTCCAGCAATACAACCTGTCTCAAATAAGGATCTTAGTAGAATGGCAAGTGGTTATGGATATAGAATTCATCCCATATACAAAACAAGAAAGCTTCATACAGGGATGGATTTTTCTGCTAAAGTTGGAACAGAAATCTATGCTACCGGAGAGGGAACGATTTCTAAAGTTAGAAGAAGTAAAAGAGGATATGGGAATCATGTGAAAATTAACCATGGTTTTGGATACGAGACATTATACGCGCACATGTCAAAATATATTGTAAAGAGAGGGCAGAAAGTTAAAAGAGGAGAGGTAATTGGTTATGTTGGAAATACAGGAACATCAGTAGCCCCACATTTACATTACGAAGTACATAAAGATAAACGAAAGATAAATCCTGTAAATTTCTATTACAATGATTTAAATCCAGAAGAATACGAAAAAATGCTAGAGATAGCATCTCAGTCTAACCAATCTTTTGATTAATAAATATGCATAAAAAAGAAAATCAAAAGATTTTTTACAAAATTGGAGAGGTTGCTAAAGAGCTAAATGTAAATGTCTCACTTATTAGATTCTGGGAAAAGGAATTTGAGATTTTAAAGCCGAAAAAAAATAAAAAAGGAAATAGACTTTTCACAAAAAAAGATTTTAATAATCTGCATATAATCTATCATCTAGTTAAAGAAAGGGGGTTTACCTTGGATGGAGCTAAACGAAAATTAAAAGAAAATAAAGAAGATACAACTGATAATCTTAGCATAGTTAGTCATCTAAAAGAAATTCGAAAGTTTCTTGTTGAACTTAAAAAGCAAATTTAGTTCGTTATGGATGAATTAGAATTCATAGAAATTAAAGAAAAACTAGCAAAAGAAATCAAAATTACTAAATCCAAGGTGTCTCAATACACAGAACTGAGCAAGCCTATCGAACCTGAAAATGCAATTGGACGAGTTAGCAGAATGGATGCTATTAATAACAAAAGTATTGTTGAGGCAGCATTACGAGAGGCACAACATAAACTAAATCAACTTGAGACAATAGAAAAAAAAATTAATGATCCTGATTTTGGTAAATGCTGGAAGTGCAAACAGAATATACCTTTTGGGAGATTAATTATTAGACCGCATAGTAAGTTATGTATAAAATGTGCTAAATAATATTATTTTTTATGAAAATTCTTCAAATTACTTTTCGTTATATTAAATATTTACTTAACTCTACAAATAAATACTCATTACACTCTCCGTACATTTATAGTTTTGTAGCTAATGTTATATTCAAAAAGACACCAAAAGAAGAAACTGGAGACATCAATCATTTAAGATCGATACTTTATCAGAACAACCAATATATCTCGGTATTAGATTTTGGTGAAGGAAGTACTATAAATAAAAATAAAGAAAGAAAAGTAAAAGATATAGCAAAAAATTCATCTAAAAACTCAAAATATGGTGAATTATTAATGAGAATTGTACAGTTTTTAAAACCTAAAAATATAATCGAGCTAGGGACTTCACTTGGAATTAGTACATGCTATTTATCAAGAGGAAACCCCAAAGCAAGTATTTTAACATTTGAAGGTTGTCCAGAAACAGCAAAATTAGCAAGTAATAACTTTAAAAAACTAGATATTAGTAATATTAAAATTATAGTTGGAGATTTTAAAAAAACATTAAAAGATAATCTTTATCTTAAAGATAAAACTGAATTTATTTTTATAGACGGAAATCATAATCAAAATTCAACGATAGAATATTTTGAATTATCTCTTAATATCTCAAATAATAAAACAATTATAATCTTTGATGATATTCATTGGTCTTCTGGAATGGAAAAAGCATGGGAATACATAAAAAAATCTGATAAAATTACAACAACTATAGATTTATTCTTTATAGGAATAGTATTTTTAAACCCAAAATTAAGCAAAGAAGATTTTATAATTAGATTTTAAATAAATATGAAGGTATACACAAAAAAAGGAGATAAAGGTAAAACTCAATTATTTGGTGGAACAATAATTTCAAAAGATAATACTAGATTAGAATGCTATGGCACTATTGATGAACTTAATGCTTACATTGGTCATATATATGATCAAGACATTGATATTGATTCCAAAAAAACAATGCTTATAATCCAAAATACATTATTTGATCTTGGAAGTAATATAGCCTTTGATCAAAAAAATAAAAATATACATATCCCATTGCTAAAAGAAGAAGATGTTATAAAAATAGAAATAGAAATAGATAAAATAGAAAAGAAACTATCCCCATTAACCAATTTTATACTTCCTTCTGGACACCCTATATCATCAACATGCCATATTGCTAGAACAGTATGTAGAAGAGCTGAACGAAAACTTGTAACATTAATGAAAAAAGAAAAAGTAGCAGAAATAAATATTAAGTATCTAAATAGACTTTCTGATTATTTATTTGTTTTAAGCCGCTATATTCTAGTATTTTATAAAAAAGATGAAGTAAAATGGCAAAAAAAGATGTAATTATTAGTATAATTAACTAAAAAAATTACTTTTGCAAAAAAAAGTTGTTATGTATTGGACATTAGAACTAGCCTCAAAGTTAGAAGACGCCCCTTGGCCTGCAACTAAAGACGAATTAATTGATTTCGCTATTAGATCTGGAGCACCAATGGAAGTAGTTGAAAATCTTCAAGAGCTTATTGAGGATGAACCAGGTATTCAATGGGAAACTATTGAGGATATTTGGCCAGATTATCCGTCAAAAGAAGATTTCTTCTTTAATGAAGATGAGTACTAATTAAAAGGTTGATTTCAATCTTTTTTAATTTGTATACTATACTAATAGAATTACCTTTGTTTATATTATAATTAATACAATGGCTGGAATATTTAATATTATTACAAAATTCTTTGGTAAAAAGTATGATAAAGATGTAAAAGAAATTGAGCCAATAGTTAATGAAATTCACAAAGAATATGAGAAAATATCTCTTCTAAGTAACAATGAACTGAGAGAGCAAACAACTATTCTTAAAAACCAAATTACTGAGTACACTAGTAAAGAAAGAGAAGAAATTACTAAGCTTAAAGAAGATGCTAATAAAAACTCAACTTTAATAGAAGATACAGAAAAGATCTATGAAAAAATTGATAACCTTGAAAAAGAGATTATCAGTAAGATAGAAGATATTTTAAATACCATACTTCCCACTGCATTTGCTGTTATGAAAGAAACAGCCAAAAGATTTAAAGAAAATACTACATTAACTGTAAAGGCTAGCGATTTTGATAAAAATATAGCTTCTAGAAAAGATTTTGTTACTATTGAAAATAGTAATGCTATATATCAGAATTCATGGAATGCGGCTGGAAGCCAAATTACCTGGGATATGCTCCATTATGATGTTCAACTAATTGGAGGAATTATTTTACATAAAGGTAAAATTGCTGAAATGCAGACTGGAGAAGGTAAAACTCTTGTTGCTACACTACCAGTCTACCTTAATGCATTAACAGGCCTTGGGGTTCATTTAGTTACAGTAAATAATTATCTTGCTAAAAGAGATAGTGAATGGATGGGACCATTATTTCAATTTCATGGTTTAAGTATTGACTGTATTGATAATCACCAACCAAATTCTGAGGAAAGACGTCAGGCTTACTTAGCTGATATAACTTATGGCACAAATAATGAATTTGGTTTTGATTACCTAAGAGATAATATGGCAAAAAGACCTGCCGACTTAGTGCAAAGAAAGCTGCACTATTCAATTGTTGATGAAGTAGACTCTGTATTAATCGATGATGCTAGAACTCCACTTATAATTTCAGGACCCACACCACAAGGAGATGTACACGAGTACAATGAACTTAAACACAAAGTAGATCAATTAGCACTAGTACAAAAAAAATATATCACCACTATTTTATCTGATTCAAAAAAATTATTTGCAGAAGGAGATAAAGAAAAAGGTGGGTTTAACCTATTTAGAGCATTCCGTGGATTACCAAAAAATAAAGCATTAATTAAATTCTTAAGTGAAGAAGGTATTAGAACTCAGCTACAAAAAACAGAAAATTTCTATATGCAAGATCAAAATAAAGAAATGCATATTGTTGATGAAGAGCTATTCTTTGTAATTGACGAAAAAAATAATTCTATTGAGCTTACTGAAAAAGGGCTAACTTTAATGACTACATCAATAGATGATAAAGATTTTTTTATTTTACCAGATTTAGGAGGAGAAATTGCTGAAATTAAAAAAACACAAATTTCTGATGAAGATCAAGCTATAGCAGAAGAGTCGTTAAGAAGAAATTTTTCGATTAAGAGTGCTCGCATCCATACTATTAATCAATTACTTAAAGCATATACACTTTTTGAAAAAGATATCGAATATGTTGTAATAGATAATAAAGTAAAAATTGTAGACGAACAAACCGGAAGAATTATGGAAGGCCGTAGATATTCTGATGGATTGCATCAGGCAATTGAAGCCAAAGAAAATGTAAAAATTGAAGCAGCTACTCAAACTTATGCAACTGTTACTTTACAAAATTATTTTAGAATGTATAATAAAATATCTGGAATGACTGGAACAGCTGAAACAGAAGCTGGAGAATTCTGGGAAATATACAAGCTAGATGTTGTTTCTATACCAACAAACAGACCAATACAAAGAGATGATAAAAATGATTTAGTTTACAAAACCAACAGAGAAAAATATAATGCTGTTATTGAGGATATTGATACACTATCTAAGGAAGGTCGTCCAATTCTTGTTGGGACAACTTCTATTGAGATATCAGAACTTCTAAGCACCATCCTTAGAAAGCGGGGAATTAAACATAATGTTTTAAATGCTAAGTTACATCAAAGAGAAGCAGATATTGTAGCAGAAGCAGGTAATAAAAGCATAGTAACCATTGCAACAAATATGGCAGGAAGAGGAACTGACATTAAACTTTCTGATGAGGTTAAAACATCAGGAGGTCTAGCAATAATTGGTACAGAACGTCATGATTCAAGAAGAGTAGATAGACAACTTAGAGGAAGATCAGGTAGGCAAGGGGATCCTGGATCATCTCAATTCTATGTTTCATTAGAAGATAATCTTATGAGGTTATTTGGTTCAGAAAGAATCGCAAAATTAATGGATAGAATGGGATTAGAAGAAGGCGAGGTTATTCAGCATTCAATGGTAAGTAAATCTATTGAAAGAGCTCAAAAAAAAGTAGAAGAAAATAATTTTGGAATAAGAAAAAGACTTCTTGAATATGATGATGTTATGAATCAGCAAAGGGAAGTAATTTATAAAAAAAGAAGACATGCACTGTATGGAGAAAGACTCTCAATTGATATATCAAATAGTATATACGATACATGTGATGGAATAATAAACGAATCCTTTGATACTAAAGATTTTGAATCATATAATTCTGCATTACTTAGAGTTTTATCAATTAATAGCCCAATAAGTCATGAAGAATTTAAAGAGCTAAGTAAAGATGAAATAACTAAATTAACTTTTGAAAAATGTTATAAAAACTATCAGTTAAAATCAAAATCTATTTCAAAACAAGCTTATCCAGTAATCAAGGATATATTTGAAAAACAAGGAGGTACATATAAAAATATTGTTATTCCTTTTACTGATGGAGTTAAAACTCTTCAGGTAGTAACTAATTTAGAACAAGCTGTTAAATCTAAGGGAGAAAATATTCCAGAATCAATTGAGAAAAGTGTAACATTAGCTATTATTGATGATATTTGGAAAGATCATTTAAGAGAAATGGATGATTTAAAACAATCTGTTCAGAATGCTACATACGAACAAAAAGATCCTTTATTAATATATAAATTTGAGTCATTCAATCTTTTTAAAGAACTTATCAATCAAATAAATAAAGAAATTGTTTCATTTTTATTAAAATCAGGTTTACCATCAAATTCGGAGAAAATTAAAGAAGAAAAAAATTCAGACTACAAAAATGATCATGAAACAAGTAGGCCCGAAATAAACACTCCTAAAAACAGTAAGCCTAATCAAGTAGTTAAAAAAACTCAACCAGTAAGAGTAGAACAGAAAATTAACAGAAATGACCCATGCCCATGCGGTTCTGGTAAAAAATACAAGAAATGTCATGGAAAATAAATATAAAATTTTCAAAAAAATTAATCCCCTGTATTTATTTTAAATATCTAAAATCATGCTTGTTTTTGATGTTCTGTAGTAAGTTAAAAATAAGTTTAATTACGTTATTAACATCATCTTTACTTACACATTCAACAGTTGTATGCATATATCTAAGTGGAAGTGAAATTAATGCAGAAGCAACACCACCAGTAGAAAAAGCAAAAGCATCAGTATCAGTGCCTGTTGCTCTAGAAGCTGCTCCACGTTGAAATGGAATCTTCTTATCTTCTGCTGACTTAATAATTAAGTCTAATAAATTATTCTGAACAGAAGGCCCATAAAACAAAACTGGTCCTTTGCCACACTTAGTATCTCCTTGTTTAATTTTATTAATCATTGGCGTATGAGTATCATGACAAACATCTGTTACAATAGCAACATCTGGTTTAATAGTTTCAACTATCATTTGTGCGCCTCTTAAGCCAACCTCTTCTTGAACAGCATTTGTTATATATAATCCAAATGGGAGTTTAATATTCTGTTCCTTTAAAATTCTAGCAACCTCTGCAATCATAAATCCACCAATTCTATTATCTAGCGCCCTACCAACATAATATTTATCATTAAGAACTATAAACTCATCTTCATAAGTCACTACACATCCAACATGTATTCCTAAATTTTGAATCTCTTCTTTTGAACTACAACCACAATCTAAAAATATATTATCTAATTTAGGTGCTTTTTCATCAGTAGATGTTCTTGTATGAATAGCAGGCCAACCAAAAATAGCCTTTACCATACCTTTCTTTGTATGAATATTAACTCTCTTTGATGGAGCTATTTGGTGATCAGAACCACCATTACGTCTTAAGTATATAAATCCTTCTTTAGTAATATAGTGAACAAACCAAGATATCTCGTCAGCATGGGCTTCAATAACAACCTTATACTTAGCTTCTGGATTAATGACACCAACTACTGTTCCGTAGGTATCAACAAAATGAGTGTCAATATACGGCTTAATGTAATCAAGCCAAATTTTTTGACCTTCACTTTCAAATCCAGTTGGAGAAGGGTTATTAATATACTTCTCTAAAAATAATTCTGATTTATTTGTAACAATTCTTTTCTTAACCATAATTTAATAATTCTTTAATTATAAAATAAACTCTACTAAATCTGCAAATATATATTTCTAAAAATTCCTATTTATTAAATGCATCTAAACCACACTCTAACCAACTTTTAAACTCACTAGCTTCAGGAGTATAACCAATAGGGTTTGTTAATAGTCCTTTTTTTGGATTGTATAAAACATAATATGGTTGGGATGAACTTGCATATGTAACTGCTTGTAAGGTACTCCATTTATTACCAACAGTAGATAACTTCTTCTTTTTAGTTTTACCGTCAGAAGTTGGAACAACAACTGTTTCGGGCAACTCTAATAATACCTTTTCATCTACATAAAGTCGACAGATTACATATTCTGATAATTCTTTATTAACTTTCGGAAATACATTCTCTTCCATTTTTCGGCAATTTACACATGCCCATCCTGTAAAATCAATAAATACTGCTTTATTATTTTTTTCTGCGTGTTCTATAGCTTCCCAATAGTCATCGAAAATATCATCTTCTGGAGGATATGTATAACTATAACTTGTTGGTGGTGGAAAACCACTTAAAGCATTATGCTCCCACCAATTCAAATGCGCGCCAAACATTCCTGGAATTAAATAAATTGTAAATAAAATAAAAAACACTATAAAACTATAACGGGTTCTAGTTACCTTAACTAATTTTGAATCATGAGGAAACCTTATTTTTCCAGCCAAATACAAAACGGTAAGAACTCCAATTATAAACCATAATACAAAAAATGTTTCTCTTTTAATCAGTCCCCATTGCTCTACCGCATCTGCTTGTGAAAGAAATTTTATTGCAAGAGCAACTTCAAGAAAACCTAATACTACTTTTACAGAATTTAACCATCCTCCTGATTGAGGAAGGGAGTTTAATAATTTCGGAAACAATGCAAATAAAGAAAATGGCAACCCTAATGCAATACCGAAACCTAACATTCCAATAGTTAATTTAGTTGCAACCATTGCAAACTCTAAACCTAAAATATTAACTGTACTGACATCACCCCCTAAGGTTCCAGCTAACAAAGAACCTAGAATTGGACCAGTACAAGAAAAAGATACAATAGCTAATGTAAGTGCCATGAAAAAGACTCCAATTAGTCCGCCCGTATTTGAGCCAGAATCAGCTTTATTACCCCATTTACTAGGTAATGATAAATCATAATATCCAAAGAAAGATAAAGCAAAAGCTATAAAAATAGCAAAGAAGAATAAATTTAACCAACTGTTTGTAGATATTTCATTCAAGATTTCAGGATCAATATCTGACAATAAATGAAAAGGAATGCTTAATAAAAAATATATAAGCATTATAAAAAACCCATACATTATAGCGTTAGAAGTTCCCTTACCTTTATTGGACTTAGTAAAGAAACTTACTGTTAGTGGTATCATTGGAAAAACACAAGGGGTTATAAGTGCTATTAGCCCACCAAGCAAACCTAAAATAAAAATTGTCCATAAAGAACCATCACTAGATTTCTTTTCCCCACAGTCTGAAATAGGATTATTAAGATCTACTAGTGGATCATTATATCTTTCTGTATTTTGATGATCTTTATCTGTAATTACCTCTTTTAATTGATTGTTTATTATTTCTCCATGAGAATTAACTGAGAATGAAAATGCAAGAGGCATCGGAAAAATACATCGAGAGTCATCACATGCCATAAAATTAATCTCACCCTCAATAGTAAATACTTCTGCAGTTAGAATTTTTAATTTTTGACTAAAAATTGCTTCACCCTCAAAATACTTTAACAACATATCAAAATTGGGATCAAATGCTTCAATGGGCTTTCCTTCAGAAGTAGGACCAACTAACTCAAAATTGTTAGACTCAAAGAATACAAATGATGTGGGAATTGGACCATCTTCTTTAATATGCTGTGAATATAAATGCCAATGATTATCAATACTAGCTTTAAATTTCAGTTCAATCTCTTTACCCAAAAGCTTTTCTTGGCTAAAGTCCCAAGTGACAGGTTCTATAATTTGTGCAGATGCTAAAAGAGTAAATGTTGTAAAAAATAATATTAACTTTTTCATGAATTTTCTTTTATATATTCATTAATAACTCTATTAAGCTCTGAGGCCTTTTGGCTTCCAATTAAATAGATTAAACCATCCTTATCCTCTAAAGAAACAGCTTCATTGCCTCTGGTGTAAAATCGTATTGTCCCTTTTCTATGTAGATTATAAACGGATCTATTTAAAAAATATTTACTATAATTAACCTCATTACAAGAAACTATAGAAGAAAGATCAATCTTAACTTTCCTAGAAGTCCATAATCCATCAAGGATAATACTGGTATTTTCAATTTTAGTCTTAAAATGAAGGATGAATAAAAGTACAATTGAAAAAACCATTATAACAAGACCAATAACAAAAAACATATCGCCCTTATTAATAACTCCTTCTGTTTGATGTAATGATTGATAATAATATACTAAAAAACAGAAAATTGCTAAAAACATCCTTCTTGTGAGTGACATTCTATTTAAACCCAAATATTGATTCTCGGAAAAATTATATGATGACATAATTTTAATTATTCAAAAAGCTCTGCAATATACATTTTTTTAGTTTTAGATGTGACCTTATAGCGATCATCAATTCTATAACCAATAACCCAAACAATCTCTTTACCTGAACAAAGTAAATAAACCTTTCCTTTATCTAATAAACTCAACTTAATATCTATAAAAAAATCACTTAATTTTTTGTAACAAATCATTCCCAAAGGGATAAACTTATCACCATTTTTCCACGCTCTAATCGTTAGTGGAAATTGTAACTTTTCAAAATCTAAATAAGCATTATTAATATTATCATCATAATCAACCTCATGAGTTACACAGAAACACATCTTTATTGGAATTTCTATACTAATTACACTTGAATCTAAGGAGATTTCTATTGTTTCTTTTTCAATTATTTTGCTTAAGAAAATATATTCCCTATCAAGAAGCAGTTTATGTGTTGGAGAAAAAAACTGCTTGCCACTGCCTTTAGTAATCGTGTTACGTATATTTTTTAAATCACTAAAACCATAAGGAGAAAAAATCTCATATATATATACATCTAAAGGTGAAAGAGAAAGTAATTTTACTTTAGAAATTATAATTCTATCATTTTCATTAATAATAATCTTATTTAAAATTTTTTGAATTGCTTCTTTATAAACACTATTAATATTATTAAGAATAGAGAGTTCTTTAGAGATTGATTTACCTATGCTCGGGTTCATTTCTTTTAATAATGGTATAAGATTATGTCTAATGTTATTACGTAAATACTTATCTGAAGAGTTACTAGAATCTTCTCTATACTTCAGATTATTATTAGTAACATATTTTACGATATCATCTCTACTAGAAAACATTAAAGGTCTAACAATGAAATTGATTTTATTTTTAATTCCTAGCAAGCCCTTAATACCTGAGCCCCTTATAATATTTATAAAAAAAGTTTCAATGTTATCATCAGAGTTATGTCCAATAGCAATAAAATCTGCAGAAACCTTAGATCTAATTTTTTCAAACCAAACATACCTTTGCTGCCTTGCTGCCATTTGATGTGAAACCTTATGCTGAAGAGCGTATTCTTTAGTATCAAAATCTATAGTATGATAAGGGACTTCATATTTAATTGATAGTAATTTAACAAAGTGCTGATCTTGATTAGATTCTATACCTCTAAGCTGAAAATTACAATGTGCAAACTCAACATCATAATTAAGAGTAACTAATAAATCTGCTAGACAAATACTATCAATTCCTCCACTTAAAGCTAATAAAATTTTTGATTTTTTATCAAATAAACTATGTTTAGTAATATATTTTAAAAACCTACTTTTCATCTAAAACAAATTTAAGTGATTCAAAAATTGGTTTTACCTTTATTAAACATTCTTCATATTCCTCTTCAGCATCTGATTGACAAGTAATAGCTCCACCTACAGAGACTGACAGGTATTTGCTTTTAGCATCATACAATAAACTTCTTATAACTACATTTAAATCAAAATCTCCAGAAGGGGTAACATAACCAACAGAGCCAGAAAACAAACCTCTTTTAGTTGTTTCATATTTCTCAATTAAACTCATAGAACGAAATTTTGGTGCTCCTGTCATTGAGCCCATAGGAAAAGATGTTCTAATAATATCGGTAAAAGAAGTGTTAGTATTAACTTTAGAAGATACGGTAGATATCATTTGGTGTACATTATTGAAAGTGTAAACACCACATAATTTATCTACATTAACTGATGAATTTAAGGCAGTGATAGATAAATCATTTCTAACTAAATCTACAATCATGATATTTTCTGACAAATCTTTTGGGCTAAATTTTAATTTATTAACTAAAAAATTATCTTCCTTAGCATTTAAGGACCTTTTACTTGTTCCTTTAATTGGTTGAGAAATTACAGTATTTTTATCTTTTAGTAAATAACGTTCAGGACTAGATCCTATTAAACTAATATTATCTATCATCAGAAAGGAAGCAAATGGTGATTTTGTAATTTTATTAAGATTTAGAAATAAGTTTTGAGGTGATACAATAGCATTTTTTTGATAAAACTCTTGACAAAAATTCATTTCGTAAATATCTCCTCTTTGAATATTTTCTTTAATTCTTTCTATTTTCTCTAGATAAGATTTTTTACTATCTCTTCTTTTTAGTTTAATTTCTTTAGATGCCAACTCCAAAATTGTTTGCTTCATAATTGCAGAATATAAAGTGCTTATCATGTCCTTACTATAAATTGACTCAATATAAAGATTGTTGTTTTTAATTAAAAAAACATGCTTTGGAATGAAAAATGTTAAATTATCAACTTCAATATTCTTAATGTTATTAGAGCTCAAATCATATATTTCATTTTTAAGATTGTAAGAAAGATAACCAAATAACCAGTCTTTTTCTTTATTATGAAAAGATTGTAGTTTGTTTAACGAATCATTATTAGATTTTATAGATTTTATAGAATCAAAAGCAAAAATAGCATCATATTGATAATATTTCTTTGGCACGTTCATATTAGAAATATTAGAATGTAACAGACAAGAAAACTTATAATCTTTGGTATAATAAATTAATTTAGCAATTAACTCATCAAAATCATCTATTTTATAGGAAAACTTATTTCTCACTGCGCAAAAATATAAAATACTTAACCAATAAATTTACTAAATTTGAAGCAATGAAACTTAAATTAATACTTTGCTTGATACTACCCTGTGCACTTTTTTCGCAATCAAGGGATAGTAATTCTCGAGATCTGATCAACATAAAATATGAAACAGGCATAGATAATCTTATTAATAAACACCAAAATATACAAAGAAATAAAGATGGAATTTTAGGATGGAGGATACAATTAGCTTTTAAGAGTACTAAAGAAGAAATAAATAAAACTAGAGCTAAATTTATTAAATTATATCCTCAAATTCCTTCATATTTAACATACGATCCACCATATTATAGGATTTGTATAGGTAACTTTAGGACAAAACTAGAAGCAATGAAACTAAACAACCATATTAGAAAAAATTATATTGAGGCATATCCAGTCAAAAAAAATATTAATAGATCTTTATTAGAAAATTAAATCAATTCTCTTTTTACTTCAATATTCTCATAACCTTCAACAATATCTCCTACTTTGATGTCATTAAAGTTTTCAATTGACATTCCGCATTCAAAACCTTTCCTTACCTCATTAACATCCTCTTTAAATCTCTTTAAAGAAGATAGATCCCCGGAGTAAACAACAACACCATCTCTAATTAATCTTACTTTATTTTTTCTTGATAATTTACCGTCAATAACCATACATCCAGCAATAGTTCCAACCTTAGAGATTTTAAAAATATCACGAACCTCTATATTACAAATAATTTTTTCTTCAAGATCAGGAGAAAGCATTCCTTCCATTGCTAATTTTAGATCCTCAATAGCTTTATATATAATAGAATAAAGTCTTATATCAATCTTCTCATTCTCTGCTAATTTTCTTGCTTGAAGTGATGGCCTAACTTGAAAACCTATAATAATTGCTTGTGAAGCAGCAGCAAGCATAACATCAGATTCAGAAATTTGCCCAACAGCCTTTTGAATAATATTAACTTTTATCTCTTCATTAGATAAACCTTCTAAAGAATCTGAAAGCGCTTCAATAGAGCCATCAACATCACCTTTTACTATAATATTAACCTCTTGAAATTCTCCTAGTGCAATCCGTCTTCCTATCTCATCTAAAGTAAGGTGTTTTTGTGTTCTTACACTTTGTTCTCTCTCTAACTGCATTCTTTTAGCAGCAATCTTTTTTGCTTCTTGTTCACTACTCATTACAAAAAATTCGTCTCCAGCAGTTGGCGCCCCATCTAAACCTAATAGAACTACAGGTGAAGAAGGTCCAGCTAATTCTCTTTTGTTTCCTCTTTCATCCAGTAATGCTTTAACTTTTCCTGAACATCTTCCTGCTATAACATAATCACCGACTCTTAAAGTTCCTTTTTGGACTAAAATAGTAGACAGAAAACCTTTACCTTTGTCAAGAGATGCCTCAACTACTGTTCCTTGAGCATTTCTATTTGGATTTGCTTTTAATACCAACATTTCAGACTCTAATAATACTTTCTCTAATAATTCTTGAACTCCTGTGCCTTCCTTAGCGGAGATATCATGTGATTGATACTTGCCTCCCCAATCTTCAACTAACATATTTATTTCAGCAAGCTCACCCTTAATCTTTTCTGGATCAGAAGATGATAAATCAATCTTATTAATTGCAAAAATAATAGGAACGCCAGCAGCTTGAGCATGACTAATAGCTTCTTTAGTCTGTGGCATTACCTTATCATCAGCCGCTACAACTATTATAACTATATCTGTTACTTTAGCTCCCCTAGCTCGCATAGCAGTAAATGCAGCATGTCCAGGTGTATCTAAAAATGAGATATGCTGACCATCCTTCAATGTTACTTCATAAGCTCCAATATGCTGAGTTATACCTCCAGATTCTCCAGCAATAACATTACTATTACGAATAAAATCCATTAAAGATGTCTTACCATGATCAACGTGTCCCATAATAGTTACTATTGGAGCTCGTGATACTAAATCATCTGCTTTATCAATAACCTCTTCAACATCTTCCTGTATATCTGCTGTTACAAATTCAACTTTAAGACCAAAATCTTCAATTAACATCTCTATAGTTTCAGCATCTAAACGTTGATTCATGCTTATCATTATACCTAAACCCATGCACGAAGTGATAATTTCTGTTACACTAATATTCATCAAAGCAGCCAGTTCATTTGCTGTAGCAAATTCAGTAATTTTAATAACCTGATTTGACTGAACCTGCTCTTCTAGTTCTTGACTTAAAACAGCTTTATGTGCATCTCTTTTTCCTTTTCTATTTTTTACAGAAGATTTTTTACCACTACTCTGAAGTTTAGCGAGGGTTTCTCTAACTCTCTTTTGTGTTTCCTCTGGAGAAACATCTACAGTTTTAGGCTTAATTCTTTTTGTTTTATTAAATTGCTTAGGATCTACCTTTTTCTTTATAATTCTTTTTCTTTTCTTTTTATCATCTGAAATATTTTGTACCGCAACCTTAGGTTTGTCAAATTTAGATAAATCAATTTTTTCTCCAGTAGATGTTAATCCTTTAATTTTAGTAAATTTGGCTTTAATAATTTGATCATTATCAGATTCAATTATACTTTTAGTAACCTCTTTAGTAGATTTTTTATTATCTTTTACAATAGATTCCTGTATTTTATTCTCGGATTTTTTATTATCAGTCTCTACTATATCTTTTTTAAACTGTATAGCACTAGTTTTCTCTTTCTCTTTCTCTTTCTCTTTCTCTTCCTCTTTCTTTTTCTCTTTCTCTTTCTCTTTCTCTTTCTCTTTCTCTTTCTCTTTCTCTTGGGCTTCTTCTTCTTGTTTTATTATTTCTTCAGCTTTTTTAAGCTCTTGTTCTTTTGCAAGTAACTGTGCCGATATCTTAGCTGCCTTTGAAGAATCAAATTCTTCAAGTAACTGCATGTATAGATCATGAGAGATTTTTGAATTGGGATTTAACCCACTAAAACCTTTTTTACTAAGAAAGTCTAGTACACGATCAATTTTTACATTAAACTCTCTAACTAATTTACTTAATCTCACACTTTTTTTTTCAGACATATATAAATTTATTTTTTAATCTTCAAATTCTGATCTAAATATATTTAAAACTTCTTCTACAGTTTCTTTTTCTAGGTCAGTTCTAGTAACTAAATCATCAGCTTCAATTGCTAAAACACTTTTCGCACTATCACATCCAATAGCTTTTAAGGCATCTAAGACCCAACCTTCAATTTCATCAACAAATTCATCAATAGCCACATCATCTTCAAAACTTTCTGCATCTCTAAAAACATCTATTTCATATCCAGTTAACCTTCCTGCTAATCCAATATTGTTTCCTCCTCTACCAATAGCTAATGAGACTTGATCTGCATTCATAATCACTTTTGCTCTACCAGTTTCATCGTTAACAGTCACAGAAGTAATCTTTGCAGGGCTTAACGCTCTAGTAATTAATAATTGAATATTTTCAGTAAAATTAACAACATCAATATTCTCATTTCTTAACTCTCTAACTATTCCGTGTATTCTAGAGCCTTTCATTCCTACGCAAGCACCAACAGGATCAATCCTATCATCATACGATTCAACGCAAACTTTTGCTCGCTCTCCTGGTATTCTTACAACATTTTTAATTGTAATAACACCATCAAAAACTTCAGGAACTTCCATTTCAAATAAACGTTCAATAAATTCTGGAGAAATTCTAGATAAAATAATATTAGCTTTATTATTTTTAATATTAACCTCTTTTATAACTGCTCTTACAGATTCTCCTTTCTTAAAAAAATCTTTTGGAATTTGTTCTACCTTAGGTAATGACATATCGTTACCTTCGTCGTCAGTTAACAAAATTTCATTCCTCCATATCTGATAAACCTCACCATGAACAATTTCACCAATACGAGATTCATACCGCTTTATTAACGTATCTCTGTGCTGTTCATGAATTCGAGATATAAGATGTTGTCTAATGGATAACACTTGTCTTCTGCCAAATTCTGAATCAAAACTAACCTGTTCTGAAAGCTCTTCACCAACTTCATAATCATCCTCTATTTTAAGAGCATCAGTTATAGATATTTGAGAAATTGAATTCTCAACATTTCCATCCTCAACAACTTCTCTATTTTTCCATATCTCTAAATCTCCCTTATCAACATTTATTATTACATTAAAGTTACCAGCCCCATCATATTTTTTTTCTAAGACTGATTTAAATACATCTTCTAAGATGTTCATCATTGTTTCTCTATCAATATTTTTTACATCTTTAAATTCAGAGAATGATTGAATAAGATTTTCTACTTCCATTAAATTTTATTTAAAGTTTATTTTCAATTTTGTTTCTTTAATTTCTTCAAAAGGAATTATAATATCTTTTAAAAAATAATCCTTATGAGATCCTTTCTGCTTTTTTAAAACCTTTAAAGTTAAATCTGTGTTAAAGCTTTTTAAAACGCCAGATCTTTTTTTTCCATCCTTAGTTTTTACTGATACCTCTTTTCCTTGGTATTTAATATACTGCTCTTTTACTTTAAAAGGTTTGGTTAATCCTGGAGAACATACTGTTAATTCATAATCTTCAATATCTCTATCAAAATTTTCATGAATATGCCTACTTATTTCTAAACAATCATTAACAAAAACTCCTTCTTCTTTATCAAAAAATACAGTCACAACATTATTATTACTAATATTAATATCTACAACAAAACCATTAATATCTAAAGCTTTTTCTGATGCAATCCTTTTTATATCTTCTTTTAATAACATTATTTAATAAAAGAAGGGGCTTGAGCCCCTTCTTTCCTACATTTTATTTCTTCTGCAAATATATAATCTTTTTATTAAGCATGCAAATATTAAATATATTTGACTCAGGGAATTTTTTTATTTTAGCTTTAAATCTAAAAAGGCCTATAAAAATATTATAGGCCTTTTCTTCTTAATTTTATATAATTATTACTGAATAATTATTTTTTTAGTAATAATAGTATCTTCCTTTTTCAATTTAACAAAGTATATTCCTTTAGAGTAATTTTCTAAATTAAATTGTGTAGAATACTTAAAAGTAGTCTTATCAATATATTCTTTATAAACTATATCTCCTAAAATATTAACAATTAACAAAGAAGCTTCTTTACTTCCAAGCATATCAAATTGAATATTCAACAATCCATTTGTTGGATTTGGATAAACTAATAAGTTAAAACTACTATGATCATTAATATTTGTACTTGTATAGATATATTGATTAGTCCAATCTGTACAACCATTAGTATCAGTAACTATACACCAATAAGTTCCACTTGAATCTGGTATTATCGATTGAGTCGTTTCATTAGTATTCCATAAGAAGCTATATGGTGGAGTACCAGTACTTACAATAACTGATAAAGTATCTCCATTCTGAATTACTTGAGCGTCATTTGGACTTTCGTGTATTGTAAGATCTAACGTTACTGTACTATCACATCCATTTAGATCCGTATAAACATTCGTATACAGGCCTGTTGAATCATATGTCATACCATCCCAATCAAAAGAATCACATGCTGCTACCGTTACTGTTGATGAAGAACTATTATTA